>Ga0180437_10002867_pt1 | contig 26562 bp, 17 predicted proteins | sample SS_ome_4_FD_132410 | JGI IMG/M metagenome (GOLD analysis project Ga0180437, IMG submission 132410) | Hypersaline lake sediment archaeal communities from the Salton Sea, California, USA - SS_3_D_1 metaG | ecosystem: Environmental > Aquatic > Non-marine Saline and Alkaline > Hypersaline >... | reverse complement strand
TGACTACTGTAGTTGGTAACCATTCCGGTGTACTGTATTGGAAGCAAAAGGACTAATCCAACTCATGGTATTTTTTCGAGGGAACATTGACAGTCCATGAAATTCATCGCCGACTTTCATATTCATTCCCACTATTCCATCGCCACGAGTAAAAAACTCATCCCCGAGTACCTGGACTACTGGGCCCGGATGAAGGGGATTGCGGTCGTTGGCACAGGGGACTTTACCCATCCGGGATGGCTCAACGAGTTAAAAGAAAAGCTCCTGCCCGCAGAACCTGGCCTTTTCCGACTGAAGGACGAATTCATCCTGGACGAAACCACCCACATTCCCATTCTGATGGAAAACGACGTCCGGTTTGTTCTGACGGCCGAGATCAGCAACATCTATAAAAAGGGAGATCGGGTTCGCAAAGTCCACAACGTCATCTTCGCACCCGACTTCGACGTTGCGGAAAAGATCCAGGACGCGCTTTCGAGAATCGGTAACATCACCTCCGACGGCCGTCCTATCCTCGGACTGGACTCTCGCGATCTTTTAGAGATTGCTTTGAATGCCTCGGACCGAATCTTCTTCGTCCCGGCCCACATTTGGACACCCTGGTTCTCGTCCCTGGGCAGCAAATCGGGATTCGATACCATCGATCAATGTTACGACGATCTTGCCAATCACATCTTCGCCGTAGAAACCGGCCTTTCCAGCGATCCGTCCATGAACTGGATGTGCCGTTTCTTGGACAAGTACACGCTGATCTCCAACTCCGACGCCCACTCGCCCGAAAAACTCGGGAGGGAGGCCAACCTGTTCGATACTGAAATGACGTATGATTCCATCATCCAGTCACTGAAGAGCGGCAACCGGGGCCATTTCTTAGGCACGGTGGAATTCTTCCCCCAGGAGGGCAAGTACCACTACGACGGCCACCGGAAATGCGGCATCTGCTGGAATCCGGTGGAAACGCTGAAACACAAGACGCTTTGCCCGGTATGCGGGAAAAAAGTCACGGTGGGCGTAATGAACCGCGTTGTCCAGCTCTCCGACCGGCAGGAGCTAACCGAGCGGCCGAACCGGTCTCCCTTCTACTCTGTCATCCCGTTGAAAGAAATCCTGTCGGAAATCCTGGGAAAAGGTCCCAACACAAAGCAGGTCGACCACGCCTATCACGGCCTGATCCAGAAAATGGGATCGGAATTCAACGTACTCATCCATCTACCAGAGGATGAAATTCAGCGATCCGGCAACGCGCTCCTGGCCGAAGCCGTCCGGCGCATGCGGCAGGGCGAGGTGTTCATCCAGGAGGGATATGACGGTGAATTCGGGATCGTCCGAGTGTTTCGAGGGGATGAACACAAGCTTCTCGCCTCTCAGAACACCCTGTTCGCGGACACCGTGAAAGAGTCAGAATCCCAGTATAAATCAAGACGGATGATCGCCTTCGACCTGGACGAATACCATCGTCTGAAAGCAATCCAGGCTGAATCCACGGATGAGCAGATGAAAAAGGAGCAACCATCGGGAGATGAAAAATCCGAAATCCCGGAAGACCTGAACTCAGAGCAGCGAAAGGCCGTTGAGCATTTTGAGGGGCCCGCCTTGATCATCGCCGGGCCTGGCACGGGCAAGACACGCGTCCTCACGGTCCGCATCGCCCATCTGATTCAAGAGCGTGGTGTCCGTCCCGAGAACATCCTGGCCGTCACGTTCACCAACAAGGCCGCCCAGGAGATGAAGGAGCGATTAAAGCAGCTCTTGAGCACGGATACACCTTGCGAGCCGACGGTTTCGACGTTCCATGCCTTGGGGTACGCCATCCTCAAGGCGCACTGCCAAAAGACCGGCCGGCACGCGCCTTTCCTCATCATCGACAGGAAGGACAAGGAGGGCATACTCACCCGGGAGTTGGGCTGTGATCAGAAACACCTGCGCCGGATATGCGATGCCATCACCGAAATCAAACAGAATGTAAGCTATAAGGACGAGAACATCGACGGGGAGACGGCCGATACGTTCCGTCGTTACGAGCAAGTCCTGCGGGATCAGAACTTGGTCGACCTCGATGACCTCATCTATCATCCCGTACGTATTTTTAACAAGTATCCAGACGTGCTTTCCCAGTATCGCTCGCAGTACCCATGGATACTCATCGACGAGTACCAGGACATCAACCTGGCCCAATATCGGATGATTCGCCTCCTGATGCCGGATGAGAGCGCCAACCTGTTCGCCATCGGAGACCCGAATCAGGCGATCTACGGATTCCGCGGTGCGGACGTCCGGTACATCCGTCAGTTCCAGGACGATTATCCGGACGCGGCTGTCTACCGTCTGACCACCAGCTTCCGATGTACCGACAGCATCCTGAAAGCCTCGCTGAATATCATCCTGGCGCCTCCATCCATTCCTGTGGGCAGGCTACACCCGACGCATGAACCGTCAGAATCCTTCCTTCAGGGCCTGCAACAAGGCGTGAAAATCAACATCTCCCACCAGCGCTCCGACAGGAGTGAGGCGGAATTCGTGGCCAGAACCATAGAACGCATGATGGGTGGCCTCCGGTTCTTTTCCATAGACAGCGACATCACGCCGGGCGAAGAGATGCCCGAGATCAGCAGTCTCTCGGATTTTGCCGTTCTCTGCAGAATTCATCATCAGATAAAACCCCTGCAAAAGGCCTTCACCGATCACAGCATCCCGTACCAGACCATCGGCGACACGCCCTTCTTCCAGCAACATCCCATCGATCAGGTCATCGATGTGCTGAAACTCGCCATACGTCCCGAAACCGATTTTCTTAAAGCACGGTTGATCGGATCCGGGAGAATCCATCCGCCGGATGTGGACACCTTATCCTCCCTCACACAAAATCCGGTTCCTGTGAAAGAAATCGTATCCCAGATCGTCGACCGTTATTTCAGCGAGGATGCATCAAAGGACATAACCCTATTCCGAAAGCTGATGACGATGACAGAGGATTACGGGTCTGATATGGAAGCCTTCTTGAATGTCGCAGATTTGGGAACCGGTGCCGATGCGTATGCATCCAACACGGAGGAAGTCACGCTGATGACCCTCCACGCGGCCAAAGGGCTGGAGTTTGAATGCGTCTTTATCGTGGGATGCGAAGACGGGCTGCTCCCCTACTCTCTCTACGAACGGTCATCGGATATCGAGGAAGAGAGGCGACTCCTCTACGTGGGCATGACCCGCGCCAAGAAATTCCTCACCCTCAGCCATGCGGAGAGGCGGTTTCTCATGGGCAGAGAACACAAGCTCAAGAAGAGTCCCTTCCTCGACCGCATCGAAGAAGAGCTCATCGAACGATCCAGAAGCGAATACAAACGCAGGCCCAAAGCCCGGGACGACCAGTTGGGGCTGTTTTCATGAGCCGGTAAAAGTAATTCCTGTGCTCGTAGGATTATTTACATGAAATTCGGATGCCCTATGATGTTCTACCGAACGACGCTCTCGATATCGTGCGTTAAAAGCATAAAACCGATGCATTTCTCCTTCTCTATTATATTGATACATTTTTTCATCCCTCCTTATGATTCCGTATTTCATAGACTTGCAACAGACCGTGACTTATCGGTCGATTCAATATGCTAAATTTTTAGCATTTTTTTCTTGACATCCGGATTAAAATGTGCTATATTTATAGCATCATGCTAAAAAAATAGCATTTTTATGGTAACATTTTTTATTGTCTTACGTAGATTAAAATATCCAAGAGGAGAAACGCATGTCAAAAAAATCCCAAAACGGATTGAGCCGGCGGGAAAGACAAATCATGGACATTATTTATCAGAGCGGAAGCGCTACGGCAGCCGAGGTCATGGAAAACCTGCCCGATCCTCCCAGCTATTCCGCCGTCCGCGCCCTGCTCAAGGTTCTGGAACTCAAAGGACATTTGAAACACCGTCAGGACGGTCCGCGCTATGTCTACTCCCCCAAGCTGAGCCGGGAAAAAGCCAAGCGCTCTGCATTGAGACACCTGATTCAAACATTCTTCGACGGCTCGGCCGAACAAGCCGTAGCCACGTTAATCGATGTGTCGAAATCGGACCTGAACGATGACGATTTGGACCGTCTGAAAAAACTCATCGAACAAACCAAAAAAGAGGGGTTATAAAATGGAAGCGTTATTCACGGCTTTGACAACATCCATCCCTTCGACGAAGATACTGGCATTTCTTATCGATATGACCTGGAAGAGTTCGTGTATTCTCCTGTTTACCTACACATTCACGAAACTGTTCCGTCGCCTGTCTTCGGCCACACGGCATGTGATCTGGAGCATGGCCGTTGCCGGCATCCTCCTGCTTCCCATGTTCAGCCTGCTCCTGCCTGCCTGGCCGGTGACGGTTCCCGTGACCTTTTCATCCAACATAGCACTGGATTCTGGTACACAATTACCCAAACCGTCCAGCATCACACAGGAGGAGGTATCGTCCGTATCTTCTGAGAGAACGATCGGTGAAGTAACATCCGAAGGTGCTGTGAGGCACGATGACGAGAGCACGAGAAGAGAGGCAGGACCGAACGCTTCACCATCTTCCCCTCAGAAAGCGCGCATCCTCCAATTTGTCGGGACGATCGTAGCCACTCATGGGATCCTCATCATCGTTTCCGTCTGGAGTTTAGGGATGATTGCCGTCTTTCTCCGGCAGCTCGTGGGGAAAACACTCGTCGTGTGGATAGCCCTGCGTGCAGAGAAGATCACGGATTCGAGTCTACTCAAATTGGCCGATGAACTCAGGAGAAAACACGGCATCAAACGACGGGTGAGATTCCTCAAGAGCATGAAGGCGGGCATGCCCATGACGTGGGGCTTTTACCGGCCGACGATCCTGCTGCCCGGGGAAGCCGATGCATGGAGCAAAGAGCATCAACGGTTCGTGCTAGTGCATGAGCTGGCTCACGTGAAGCGATGGGACTGCTTGACGCAACTGCTGGCCCAACTGTCAAAAACCCTCTACTGGTTTAATCCCCTGGTCTGGATCGCACATCGTGAATTCTTGAAGGAACGGGAACACGCATGTGACGATGCGGTCTTGAAAGAAGGATCGAAAGCCTCGGAGTATGCAGGCCTACTCCTGGATATCGCCCAATCCATGAAGGCACTCCAGTTTGCATCCCTGGCCACCGTCGCTATGGCCCGGCGCTCCCAGTTGGAAGGACGCCTCCTGGCCATCCTGGATCCTCAGTTGAGCCGACGCGCCTTGACCCGCCTTGCCGTACTACTAACCGGAGTCGTCGCTCTTTCTGTCATCCTGCCCTTGTCGGCCATGCACCCCGTGGCGGTCAAGTCTCAGTTTGCAGAAGACGTAACCGTCGAGAAACTCGCGGACACAACCGATGGTGCGAGTTCGAATGGTCTGGAGACGAAAAAATCGACTCCTGCGAAGAGGGCACAAACACAACCTGCCCATCCCAGACGAGAAGGCGATACGCCGGACAACACCGTGAAATCCCCATCACAGCAGATCCAAACGACCCAAAACAGCGACGCCCAGATCATCCTGTCCCTGACGCAAGTCCTCCACGATCCATCCCTGGAAGTTCGCATCCAGGCGGCGGAAACCCTGGGAAAGATGGAAAATCCGTCGGCTGTTCAGGCACTGATCTCCGCCCTGAAGGATGAAAACTGGAAGATGCGCGTGGCAGTAGCCGAAGCTCTGGGTGACATTCATGACAGAGCTTCCGTAGACGCCCTTATAGCAGCCCTGGGAGATCCGGATTGGCAGGTACAGCAAGCAGCCGCTGAAGCACTGGGAGATATCGAAGATGCCCGGGCCGTGGAAGCTTTAGGCAGAGCTCTGCAATCGGAGAACCGCAACGTTCGCCTGGCCGTGGTGGATGCCCTGGGAGACATCGAGGATCGTCGCGCATTCGAATCCCTGGCTCATGCTTTGAAGGACGATGATTGGGAGATACGAAAAGAAGCGGCCGACGCCCTGGGATCCCTGGAAGACCCGGCAGCTATAAAGCCGCTGAGCCAGGCCCTGAACGATTCAAACTGGGAAGTCCGCAAGGAAGCGGTGGATGCCCTGGGAGACATCGAAGACAGAAAGGTCATCGAACCCCTCAGCCTGGCCTTGAAGGATCCCCATTGGGAGATACGCCAAATAGCTGCCGAAGCCCTGGGCGATATCGAGGATTCTTCTGTACTGGACCCGTTACGGACGGCGATTCACGACAAGAACGTGGAAGTGCGCAAGGCTGCCATCGAATCACTGGGCGATACTGAAGACCCCCGGGCCGTGCAGGTACTCATCCCGCTCCTGAGTGACAATTTCTGGGAAATTCGAATGCACGTCGTAGACGCCCTGGGTGAGATCGAAGACCCCTCCGCGGCTCCGGCATTGTACGACGCCTTGAAGGACGAAAACCGCGAGGTCCGCAAAAAGGCCATCTGGGCTATCGGCGAGATCGGAGATCGGGGGGCTGTAGAGCCCCTGATACAGATGCTGACCGATGAGGACTGGGAAATCCGGAAGATGGCCGCCCGGGCTCTGGGAGAGATCGGTGATTCCAGAGCCATGGAGCCCCTCTCCTCCCGATTAAAGGATGAAAACGAAGATGTCCGCCAGGCAGCCGCCAAGGCTCTGGGTGAAATAGAATGGAACAACGAGTAGAACGTTTTTATGGAAGAGGTGATCGCCATGAAGATACAGTCAATCCTTTTTTTGATGATAGTGAGCATGATCGTGCAAAGCGGTTCTGCAGTCTTTGCCCAGCCCAGCATACCGCGAACACGAATTCCCTCGAATGTCTCTTCGGATGTTCGAGGGGCCATAGAAACGCTTTACGACCAAGAGCCCGTCGCACGGGCTAAGGCGGCCCGGCATCTGGACGAGATGGGATCGAAAGCTGAATCGGCCGTTCCCTTCCTCGTGGCCATGCTGTCCGACGATGTCCTCATCGATCCCATCGAGAAAGATGTTTATTGGGGCTCGTCGGAATATGAAGTCATCCTAAAGACATCCCCCGCCCGCCAAGCGGTCAGGACACTCATGAATCTGGGCGAGCCAGCCGTGGATCCTGTCATCGGAGCACTCAACCAGGGTGATGCAAAAACCCAGCGGGAAGCCGCCCGTATCCTGGGTGACATCGAAAGTCCCAAGGCTGTTCTACCGTTGATCAACGCCCTGAAAAATCCATCCTGGGAAGTCCGCGAACAAGCGGTCGATGCCCTGGGCGAATTCGAAGACCCACGAGCATTGCGTCCCCTGCTGGCCGCCTTGAAGGACGATGCCTGGCAGGTGCGCCGGGAAGCGGTAGATGTACTGGAAGACTTCCAGGACCCGAATACTGTGGACGAACTCCAGGCTGCATTGCGGGACGCACATTGGCAGGTTCGAGAAGCGGCAGCCGAAGCTCTTGGCGAATTCGAAGACCCCCGGGTCATGGACGATCTTATCCGTGCACTGAAAGACAGCAACTGGCGGGTTCGCGAAGCCGCGGCAGAGGGACTGGCCGAACTGGAAGACAGCCGTGCCATAAGACCGTTGACCGACCTCCTCAAAGACGCCCGCTGGGAGGTCCGTATCGCCGCGGCCGAGGCCCTGGGTGAGATCGAGCAACATCAGGCTACGATTGCCCTGATTTCTGGTCTGAGGGATGAAAACTGGCGGGTGCGAATCGCTGTGGCCGAGGCTCTGGGAGACATCGAAGATGCAACGGCCGTGGAGTCTCTGGGGAATTCACTGCGGGATGATCACTGGCGCGTGCGTATGACCGCTGCCGAAGCCCTGGGCGACATCGAGGACGCTCGCGCCATCCCATCGTTGAGCACCGCATTAAACGATGAGAATTGGCGGGTGCGACAGGCCGGAGCCGATGCCCTGGGTGAGATCGAAGACCCCCAATCCGTTCGTCCACTGACAGGAGCCTTGAAGGATGAGATTCCCTGGGTTCGTCGGGAAGCCGTCGAGGCACTGGGAGAAATCGAGGATCGGGAAGCGGTGGACGCGCTCTGCGACGCCCTGAAAGACGAATTCTGGCAGATTCGTATGGAGGCCGCCGAAGCCCTGGGAGATATCGAAGACGGACGGGCTGTTCCTTCATTGAGTGCTGCGCTGAAGGATCAGAACTGGCACGTACGGCTGGCTGCTGCCGAAGCTCTGGGTGAAATCGAGGACACGAAAGCCGTTGGAGCCCTCGTCAACGCCATGGGGGATGAGATTATCCAAGTCCGGCTGGTGGTCGTGGAAGCATTAGGCGAGCTTGAAGACCCAAAATCCATAGAACCCTTGTGTCGTGCTTTGAAGGATGAGTCTTGGCTGATACGGAGAGAGGCTGCCGACGCACTGGGGGAGATCGAGGATTCCCGGGCTGCCGATCCACTCATCGGAATCCTGAACGATGCCAACCGTCTGGTCCGCCTCGAAGCCATCGAAGCACTGGGCGAGATGGAAAGCCGTAAAGCCGTCCCGGCCCTCATCGATGTGCTTAAAAACGATGACTGGCAGATTCGCATGGAAACAGCAGAGGCCTTGGGTGAAATCCAGGACATCCGGGCTGTCGATGCCTTGATGGTCGCTCTCAAGGATGCTGACTGGCGGGTGCGCATGGAGGCGGCAGAGGCATTGGGTGAGATCGGCGACCGGCGAGCCATCAAGGCTCTGATGGACGCCATGAAGGATGAAAATAAAGATGTCCGCAGACAAGCGGCAGAAGCCATCGGTGAAATCAGCGAATGATGCCGTTCGCGTGATTTCTCTCCTGGAGTGGCGGGGCAAAACATGTCTCGCCACTCTTATTTTCACCCACTGCTTCAACCCTTCTGAATTCCTTCTCCATTTTTTTCTTGCAATTCATCCGAAATATAAGTATTATTAATAGAATTGATCTACTTCAAAATTCCTAAATTTCCAGTGAAAGAAACCATGACATCGTAAAACGTCTATCGTTGATATTGGGAGAGATCAATGACGTTCCTTTTTTCGCATGAACTGAGATGTTGCTGTTTCTCGGATTGCATGCAGACGGCCGATGGCATCCGATTAGCAGAATTCTATCCCTTCTGCATGGGTTACTCATGAATAGGATGTGAGAGACAGGCTTGTATGATGTATAATTGGGAAAAAGTATTCTATACTATTGAAACCATTTGAATAGTTATTTAAGATGATGGCAAGCATGAAGGCAGGAGTGACAGCATGAGCCGAGATATCAATCTACTGGAGTCTGACTTTCGAAGAGACGCATTAAATCTACTGGTGGCCTGCAGGACATTAGGTATTGAAATGCGGCCTTACTGTACGATTCGCGATCCGTATAAACAAGCCAGGCTTTGGCGCCAGTCTCGCCCTTTTTCTGAGATAGAGCGGCGTGTCAACGAACTAAAACAATCAGGTGCCGACTTTCTGGCGGACGTTATCCTTTCCGTTGGCCCCCAGCACGGCCGTCATGTGACCAACGCGATTCCGGGTCTGAGCTGGCACCAGTGGGGAGAAGCCCTCGACTGTTTTTGGCTCGTGGACGATGACTCGGAATGGTCCACACGCCGAAAGGTTGTCATTGGCGACGGCCGGGAAATCAACGGGTATAAGCTGTACGGTGAAGAAGCCAGAAATATAGGGCTGACCTCGGGAGGATTCTGGAGCCGTCTCAAGGATTGGCCCCACGTGCAGAAAAGACAAAGAGGGGTGCTCAGCTACTACTCCCTGGCCGACATCGAAGAAGAAATGAAGCGCAGATTCCCCAACGATTGATCCATTCTAAAAAAAGCAGACGACACTCTCCAAGCGTTTCTTCCGACGCCCCGTGATCTGCCCATACGGATCGGATTGCAGATTTTCTAAAAGACGACTAAAGATCCCATATGTTTCCCTAGGAACAACCTCGTGTTAAAATCCGACGAAGAAAATCACAACCTGTCTGCAACACCTGTATACTCCAATCCCTGTATATATGTTAACGATGGGCTAAATGGATTTTCGAAGGATTTCTGGCTTCACACTATCAATCTGTAATGCACTCAAGTTAGTTCCACTCAGACCCATCGCTCCCTTCATATCCTTCATCGAATACATTATTCTAAAATAACATCCATTTTTTCCCTTGATATTTTAACTCCATTTTCGTAGTATGTACAGATTCTTTACGGACAGAATCTTATGAATTTAAAAATATAAGACATCGACGAAAAAGAGGAGGAACTCATGAAAACAAAACGATTCCTATTCATAGTGGTTGTCCTACTGCTTATCGGACCGGCTCAGTATCACGCCGTCTTTGCTCAAGGGAGCGGTCCGTGTATGTCCGACCAGGAGCAATACGCACTGGACGGTTGTACGGTGGTCATCGTCGGGAAGAAAGCCTCCGCCGACGGATCGATCATCACCACGCACACCTGCGACTGTGGTGTTTGTGACTGGACCTGGCGCTATAAACCCCCGGTAGATCACGAACCGGGATCCAAGCGAAAAATCTACTGGATCGCGCAATTCATCACGACGCCGCCGTCAAAGGGATACCATTGGGATACCATCGAGGACAATTTCAACGGGTTGGAAATCGATCAAGTGCCGCACACGTACGGGTATCTCCACGGTATGTTCGGCTACATCAACGACAATCAGGTGGCCATCGGGGAATCAACCATCGGATGCCGAGACAGACTGGAAAACGAAACACCAACCCCCAAGTTCGATATTACGATGCTTACTCACATCGCCATGGAACGGGCCCAGACAGCCCGGGATGCCATCCAGATCATGGGCAATCTGGCAACTCAGTACGGGTACGGCAACACCGATACGGGCGAAATGCTGGCCGTCTCCGATCGGGACGAGGTCTGGATATTTGAAATCATGCCCGTGGGTCCGCTATGGACCCCGGAAATCGGAAAACCGGGCGCCGTATGGTGCGCCCAGCGTGTACCCGACGATCACGTGAGCGTCTGCCCCAACGAGTCCCGCATCGGAGAAATCGATCTCGACGACAAGGATAACTTCATGGCCTCGGAGAATGTTATTTCCTGTGCCGTCGAAATGGGTCTGTACGATCCTGACAGCGGAAAGCCCTTCAACTGGAAGCATGCATACTCACCCGGCGAGTACAGTGCAGTCAGCTCGGGCGGTTCCCGCGGCCGCATGTGGCGCTTTTTTGACCTGGTGGCACCCTCTAAAAAATTCAGTCCTGAAACACCAAACATGGATTTCCCATTCTCCGTAAAGCCGGACAAAAAATACTCCGTAGCCGAAATCATCGATATGCTAAGGGATAATTTTGAGGGCACACCTTATTTTACAGCCCGGGGACTCCAGGGCGGGCCGTTTCAGAATCCCAACCTCCTACCCTATGGATTTACAGTGGATAGTGTACGGTACAACACGCCGCGCAGCATCGGCATGAACCGATCGGAATACACCACAGTCATCCAGGTCAGAGACTGGCTGCCCAATCCAATCGGCGGCCTCGTGTGGATTAGCTTCGGCTCTCAGAACACCAACTGTTTCATGCCCTTCTATCAAGGTGTTACGCGCATTCCGAAATCCTTCGAGCACGGCGACCACTGGGAGTTCGACCGAAGCGTGGCCCGCTGGGCCTTCGACTACGTCGATTTCCACTCGTACGTGATGTACTCATATGCCATCCAGGATGTCCGTAAAGCTCAGAAGAAATGGGAACTGGGAGCCATTGAACGTACCGACGATATCGACGCCAAAGCCATGGAACTCTATAAAGAATCGCCCGAAAAAGCCAGCGCCTACCTGACCGAATACTGCAACGACAACGCCGATCTCGTGGTCAATACCTGGTGGAAATTGGGCGATGACCTGCTCGTCAAGTACAATCACCTGTGGATTTACGATGCAAAAGACAGAAGCCGAAACCAGCCGGAGTACCCGGACTGGTGGCTCCGGGAGCTGGTGAAGTACAACAAGCTGGAGCCGGCACCCCCGGAAGACAGACATTAGTCGACATTGAAAATACAGGTTCAGCATACTATCATAAGGAGGATTAGACAATGAAACGGACATCCAGATTGTGCATCATAATGGCCGTGTGTCTCATTCCGGCCTTCGCGCTCTTGTCGATGGCAAACACACAAGCCGATACGCCAAATGCCGACCTGCCGGTCCTCACGACATCGGCAGGCCAGAGCGCCGACATCAACACCATCAACGTAATCATGGAACAAGCCGGCGTGGGCTACGATTACTGCGATGTTCCCACTGTCGAGATGATGAAAGACGGTGTGGGCCTGGGCGACCGAGAGTCTGGCGAAGGGTTCCACGTGGAAATCATGACCGATTTGGAAGCGCATAAAAAAGGCACGGCGTATAAGACAATTGTTTTCGCCATCGGCGCCAGCCTGAAGGGTATGGGAGCATCGGGTCTCACCGTGGAGGATGAACTCAAGCGTCTTAAGAGTTTGATCGAGTACTGCCAGGAGAATGACATATTTATCATTGCCATTCACGGCGGCGGCGAATCCAAACGGGGTGCCCCGGGAAGTGACAACGAGAAGATGATCGACGCCATCGCGCCCTTTGCCAACTACCTTATCGTTGTGGAGGACAGCAACAAAGATGGGCGTTTCACCAAAATCGCCAAGGAAAAGAACATTCCGCTAACCGAAGTCAAGTATGCACTGGGCATCGTGGAATTGATGAAAAAGGTGTTCCTGTAAACGTTCATAAAACCGATCTACCCTATATAAAACCGTGCGGCGCACTCGACGAGTGCGTCGCATATCTGATCTCAAACCGGATGGAATAAAGCTGAGAAGATACAATGGCAATTCAAATCGGAATCATTCTCGTTGTGATGGTAGCGGCCTATGCGCTGGGTGCGTGGAAAAAACTGTCCGTCGAACTCTGTATGGCTTCTTCGGCTGTAGCCGGCGGTCTGGCCGGTGCATTTATCAAAACGCCCCCCATCGGTGACCTGGCCAGACATCTTGTCGAAGGTACGTTCACCTACCTGGACGTCATGCTCCTATTCGTCGCTGCCACTATTTTTATCAAACTCATCGCGGAGTCCGGAGGAGTGAACTACGTGGTTCGAGGTATCATCAAGGCTTTCTATAACCTCCGCGTCGTCGCCTTGCTCCTCATCATGATCGTCGTCCTCATCCCAGGAGCCCTCACGGGCGCGGGTAGTGTGTCCATCCTGACAGTCGGAGCTCCCTGTGCTCTGGCTTTGGGATACCTGGGCATCTCCAAAAAACGGGTTGCTGCCATTCTCTTTATCATCGCCGGACTGAGTGCCGCAGCACCACCGGTTAACATCTGGGCCATGATCATCTCTGCCGGTACGGCCATCCCCTACGTGGGCTTCGAACTCCCCCTGGGTATCCCCGTCCTGCTCATCGGCACATTCACTATCCTGTTTCTCGGATGGAAACGGGAGAATAAAATGGCCCTGGACGACGTGCTCAAAGAGATGCCCCAAGTACCCGAGGGCATGCGATGGTGGCGGGTTCTTCTGCCGTTTCTGGTTTTCTTCGGCCTGGTCGTCTTCACCCGAATTTGGCCTTTTTCCATCCCCATGCTTGGGCTTCCCTTGCAATTCACCATTGCCGCTATCGTCGCTTTCCTGGTAAGTCCGAAAAAAATAAACGTGCTTACCGTTTCGAGAGATACGGTAAAACTCCTCCTGCCACTCCTAGCCACCATGGCCGTCGTGGGATCCCTGCAGCAGGTCATGACCGTCACCGGTGTACGCGGTATGATCTCTTATGTGGTCATCAGCACACCACTGGTCCTGCTCTATCTCCTGCTCATCTTTCTCATACCCGCATCGGAAGGAGTGTTGACCTATGGAGGGGCTGCCATCATCGGTATCCCCCTGGTCTGGTTCTTGGACTCCATCGGCCTTCATGCCACCGTGGCCATTGCCGGGCTGAGCCTCATCTGGCCTCTGGGCGACGGGCTTCCCCCCACAGCCCTCATCGGCAGGCTCACCGTCATGATGACGGAATACAAGGGATCCTATTGGTCGTTCCTCAGGCAGACCTGGCTGCCCTGGATCGTGATTACCGTGGTCGGTATCCTCATGATCCTGTTCAGTGCCAAACTGAGTTTTCTCGTTCAATGGAGCATGTAACATAGCATTCGAGGGATAAAAATGCCTATCATCATGATTATATACTATGTCATCAGCGTGTTCATCGCGGGTCTTCTTGTCTGGAATTTTATACGCGAAAGAGATGACAAACAGAGGATGTTTCTTTACCTGATCGTCCTCATCCCGTTCGTTCTAAGAATACTGCGCATCCGTTAGGAAATCGAGGAGAATAAGATGTCTCGCCATTGGATAATAAAATCGATACTCGCGGTGATCGTAGCGGCGATCATGGCGGTATCCGGTATTCAGTTCTATCGCCACAGGCACTACCAGCTTCCCATCGTGGCCGGTCCGGGTGTGACGAAAGTCGGCAGGCTGAGCGACTATTGTGAAAACCTGAGGGGCACAGCGGGCGATACCTACGTCTTCTATATGGAGGGGAAAGAAGAGGGGGGCAAGCTCTTGATGATGGGGAACACCCATTCCAACGAACCCGCCGCCATCCTGACCGCACTCGTATTCATAGAGAACGCCGTCGTTGATAAGGGCACCCTGATCATCATTCCCCAGTTCAACAACAGCGGAAGCCGGAACACCAAACCCGGGGATGGGTATCCTCTGTTTTTCGAGATCCCCACGTCGTGGGGGAGCAAAAAATTTCGTATGGGAAACCGGAACGCATCGCCCCTTGATCAATGGCCCGACCCCGCTGTTTATATTCACTACCCCGACCGGCAGCTCCTTTCTTTCCTGGATGTCCGGAACACCAACCGGACATGGCCGGGCCGTCCCAACGGAGCCTTGATGGAGAGGGTCACGTATGCGGCCATGGAGATTATGCGGAATGAGAACGTGGATATCGCCGTCGACGTTCATGGCGCCGAAACCATGTTCCCGGTCACCAACTGCATCGTAGCTCCCGACAAATCCATGCGGATTGCTACGATGGTCTCGTTGACTGTTCAGGCCATGGAAGGATTCGAGAACCACGTCGAACCTTCCCCTCAGGGATTCCGCGGCCTCTCTCACCGCGAAATAGGGGATTTTGCCGAGACCATGCCTTTTCTCTTGGAAGCCCCGATTCCCTTTCTCGACCAGCCCACGGGGCCCAAGACCGTCGATCTGTTGCTGGAAGGAAAAGACCCATTCCTCCTGAGCCTCTCCAAGCAGAAAAAGTTGTTTGTGCCGTACGATGAAGCGGGCTGGGCGATGAAAAAGCGTGTGGGTCAGCACTGCTCGGTCATACTGGAGATCATGCGCCAATTTTCCATGAGAGACCCCGAACGTGCCATAAGCGTGAGCAACGTTCCCCGGTACAGCGATTTGGTGAAGAACGATGTGGGGTATTACTATCACGACCCAAAAAAGGTAAACGAAAAAAACGTATACTACAATTAGATCGTCGAATACAAAGAAAGCAATAGGATCACGATATTCTCCGCATCATCGAAGACTCTTCTCCGATGATGATGGATCACGCGTATTCGCACCCGTTGGATACGATATCATAACGTTGACATAAAATCAACGGCAGGAATCCCCTGGGCGACTGACATACCGCATCATGCGAAAAGCAATCCTTGCCACGGCAAACCGAGGGGGCACTCTGTCGAGGGAACCTGTTTACAATCTGATACGACATTTCGCAGATCCATGCCTTCACTGCATCGAACATCCTACACCACCATGCTTCGCCCTTCATGTGAACAACGCCAACTTGAGAGAGCAGGACGAGAAAGTCACGAGGGAATCGCATAAAAATGACACCTTGTCCACAAGCAGGATCATCTCCAATACTATTCTCGAATAAAACTCTTGTTTATACACGTCTATGATGACCGGGACGAGACTGTCATGATGAAAATCGGCGAGAACGACGACGATAATGTAAAACCATCGGGAGAATGAAAATGAACATCGGTAAAGCCTCCTGCCGATCAGCATTCCTGATTTGTCTTTTTTTTATCGGGTCTGCTTTTTCCCAGAAGACGATCCGTGTCGGGGAAATCACCTCCAGGCCGGGTGAGAAACGGTCTGGGTTCATACGCGTGCCCGCCGGGAACGACGGGCCCGCCGTCTCTATCCCCGTCACCGTCATCAACGGGAGACAGGCCGGACCGGTTCTGGCCCTGACGGCCGGCGTACACGGGTACGAGTACCCGCCCATCCTGGCCCTTCAGAGACTGAGTCTACGTCTCAATCCTGAGGAATTGGCAGGCACGGTGATCCTGGTTCATATCGTCAACGTACCTTCGTTCCTTCAACGGACGACGTACTACAACCCCTACGACGGTAGGAATCAAAACCGGGCTTTCCCTGGCAAGATCGATGGGTCTATGACTCAGAGGATTGCCCACCGGATATCAGAGGAAGTCATAGACCTGTGCGATATACTCATCGACAACCATTGCGGTGATAGCAACGAAGACCTGACCACGTACCTCTACTGCACAGAGATAGGCCGGCCAGACGTGGATGCGAGAACCCGGGAGCTGGCCGTCAACTACGGGTTTAAAATGATCATCCACCAAAGGGTAAATGCCGACGATCCCGGCGCCACCTGGTGCGCTCACTCGGCCCTGTTCAAGGGCAAGCCTGCGCTGACCGTCGAATCGGGCCGGCTGGGCAGGATAGACGAGGCAGACATTCTCGCCATCGTCCGGGGAACCATCAACACCATGCAATTACTGGATATGATCCCAGGGGAACCGGAGCGGATGTTCGATCCCATCTGGGTCAGCGAGACGACGTATATCCGGTCCGAACATCAGGGATTGTTCTACCCGCTGGTTAAAGGAGGGCAGCACGTCGAGGCAGGCGAGATGGTCGGCTACCTGACCGATTTCTTTGGGAATGTTATCCAGAAAGCCAATGCCCCCCATTCCGGCATCGTCATGTACGTCATCTCTACCCCTCCCATGAGCGTGGGCGAGCCCATGGTAAAAATCGGAAAATTTAAATAATATCGAACTTGGATTATCATCTTAGCAAAGGAGCGAACCGATGAAAAAGCGAGGGAATTCCATGACCGTGGCCATCTGTCTTTTCTTGCTGATATGCTGCACGACCCAGGCATCTCCTGGGATCGGGAAGGACGATGTTCTTCCTCCCGACATTCTTCCCATCGTCATACTGAAAGGGCCTGATTACGAAATGGGCGTTCAGTACGGCCGGCAAGCGGGCCATTACATCGAGAAAAACAAAACAGCTGCATGGGCTTCGGCTCTCCAGCAGCACGACCGCGAGGAGGTTATACGTACCCTCAAGGCGAACCAGCATTATGTACAGGAATATACGCCAGAATGCATCGACATCATGAAAGGGATTGCCGACGGCGCCGCGGCCGCCGGTTATGATGTGACCTACGTCGATGTCATGCTTTTGAACTGCACACTGCCCAAGCCCGCGACGTCCACGTATCCTCAAGGTGCAGAAGACGATTCCCTGCCCCCTGAGAAGGGTTGCTCCGTCTGCTCTGCCTGGGGTACGACGACGAAAAATGGCCGTCTTATCGGGATGGACACGCTGGACGGCGGCCCGGAAGCCATGTACGGTGTGATCATCGTAGCCTTCCCCGATGAGGGGAACGCCTACATCTGCGGTGCCAGCGCCGGTGAGGTCGGCGACCACTTCCTGATGAACAACAAGGGATTGATGATCGGCAACAGCGGCGGCGGCGGCTCCCCCCGCGACATCGACAACAACTACGGTCTAGCCTGGTCCTGCTCCCTCCCCCACCTGGTCCGGTATGCCGGCAGTGCCCAACAGGCCAGGGACATGGTCAAGCCCTGGCAGATCAACATTCCGGAAAATTTCCATTTCGTGGACGTTAGGGGCAACGCCTTTGTCGTGGAGAAGACTGCTGCGGTTCAAGCCGTTCGAAAACCGGGCGACTTCGGTGAAAAAGACTTTTTGTTTTCCACGAACAACTACCTGCACGAGAAGATGAAAGTTACCAAAGAGGGCGCCTTTATCCAGCAGCACGGCGGATACGGGGCGTACGCGGCACCACGCAATCAGGTACTCTGGGACATGCTCCACAACTACCACGGCCATGTGGACGTGGATTTCATCAAGATGATCCTGCGCTTTCCGGGCAACCCTCCTCCCTACGCACCCGAGGAAGGCTGGGACGCCAAGATTTGCCGGCCCACCAACTCGTGGGTTTCGGTGATCCTTCCAGATGACGGCAACGAAGGCATCGTCCACATCTGTACGGGCCCGGCCGGTCGGGTTATCCATGCATCCACGGCCTCCGACGGTTCTGAAATGCGGTCAACGTATCAGCATGTACACGGCACCCACACGTTTTTCCGGCTTCGCCTGGCAGAGGCTCCTAAGACTGTGGTAGAACAGACGAAGAGCGACGCTAAGGACGATATCGCCACGGCCTACAAAGTCTTCATGCAGATGAGTATGACCGACGCCGGGTATGCGTTCTTGGAAGACCTGTACGCCCTGGCCAATGCCGAATACTTCCGCGGCTGCGATGCCATGAACAACGCCCTGCTTTCCAGCGGGGATGATGCTATTACTTCGTTCTCCAAAGCGGCCACGGCGTTCACGCGGTCTCAAGCCCATGCCATACAGGTATATGAGGCCCTTGTTCCCCCTGCCTCGAGCCCTTCCGATTTAGGGCTCAAGCCCTTCGGGGGCGACTGGGCCAAGTGGGAAACCCGTGTAGGGAATGCCGAATAGCATGGGCTGCAAGACGATGCTTTAATTCGTCAGGCTTTTGTTTACCACCAGCCCGGCCCTCTCATCCCTGCCCGTTTGGTGAGGACATCGTCGAGATTCATGCCTCCAGGCGTATAAACATCCTTTGCCTATAACGACTATCTGTCTACCGGGAATGAGCTACGGCATACGGTTCCACGAGAATCCTCCATCCATCGAATATGCACGAATAACAATTTTTGAGGGTGTTCTTAGTCGATAAACGTCCTGATGTTGGAGGATAACGACGCCATACCGGAAGGTGTCCCAGTTAAATTCGTGATGATCAAACAGCGTTGATCGTTCTTTTATAGAAGGAAGAAAAGACATCGAGAATCGGCTGATGAAAAAAATCATTCTGTGTATTCTTCTTATCTCGATCCCGTATTTATCGGACGCAGTAGGGATGCTAAGAAAGGTGCCACCTAAAAACATGCTTCTCCAACAGAGACAATCTATATCTGGACAGAAAAACACGCCATGGCTTAGTGCTTTTGATAATCTGCACACGACACTCAGGTACGAATACGCGTTTACGCACTGGAAAAAAATCGACTGGTCAGCCCTGTCTGCAGAATTCCGGCCACGCATCGAGACAACCGAAGCAGCCAACGACTCGGCGGCCTATTTCCTGGCATTGCGTGAATACATCTTTTCGATTCCGGATGGTCATATGGAACTCCTTCCCAACAGTCAGAAAGCATGGGATCTTATCGAACGTCTCATGCAGGAACAAATCGGGGGCAGTTACGGTCTCGCCCTCATCGGTCTGGATGACGGAAGAGTGGTTGCAAGTATTATAACCGATTCCGGCCCCGCAAATAATGCGGGCATGCAAATAGGCGCAGAGATTCTGGAGTGGAACGGGGAGTCCATCGAATCGGCATTGGAGAACGTTTCCGAAATATGGGCGTATAATCCAGGAGCTACGAACGAAGTTCGCAGGTTAAATCAGTACCGCTTTATCGGTCGCGCTCCGGTGGGATCGACGACTCACGTTACATTTAAAAATCCTGGACAAACCGCAGTCATCACTGCTACACTAACCGCCATTGACGATCATTTCGAAACCTACTGGCTAACACATTTTTATCCCACCGCAGAGGACTTGGAGGAGCGGGTTCAATACACTATTTTTGAGAGTGGTTACGGATACGTGAAAGTGACATCCGAAGGATTCAGCGCACACACGAACCGTTCGGTTAAGGACAAATTCCGTGAAGCCATTCAAACGTTCGTGAATCATGATGTGCCGGCCGTGATACTGGATTTCCGACACAATGCCGGGGGAACTGACGAAGTGGCTGCTTATATCTCAGGCTTTTTTTATGACTCGCCAGCCCTATACGAGCATATCGCCTATTTTGATCGAACGACGCTTACTTTCGAGATCGTGAACACACTCTTAATCGAACCTCAATCACCTTATTTCGGAGGCAGGGTTGTCGCTATGGTAGGACCAGGAGGAATCAGCTCGGGCGAAGGCCCCCCCATGGCCATCCAGAAACTTCCGCAGGGTCAAGTCATCAGCTTCTATGCCAGCAACGGGTCTTTTGGCATGGCGGCCGGCCGATTTAACATGCCGTGCGATTTATCCGTAACCTATACCAACGGCCGTTCCCTCGATAGAGATCACAACATTCAGATCGATAGCGATGCCAACCTGAATGGTGGCGTCCGTCCGGACATACGGGTTCCTTTGAACCAGCAGACAGTGCATCAGGCCTTTGCAGAGGGAAAGGACGTCGAACTTCTTTACGTGATCGATCATTTGAATCAACTAACTCGGGTGGATGAGATGGGCATACAAGACCATCTCCCCACGTATCTTCTACAAAATTATCCCAATCCCTTCAACAACGAGACAATCATTCGATTTCAGATTCCCAGGAATCAAAATGCATGTCTTGAAATTGTCGACACTTTGGGTCGGCAAATCGATGTCTTCGATATCACGAACAAAGAAAGCGTGAAATGGAATCCGAAAAACCAAGCCAATGGAATTTACCTGTATCGAATCAAGACTGATTCATATATAGAAATCAAAAAAATGACCTTACTGCGATAACAGAACATGCACAAATATGTAGACGACATAAAAAAAAGGAGATCATCACCTTGAAGATAATACTACGCCAGATAAGTCCGATCTTTCTCATCTTTGTCGCGGGCTTCTTTCACTGGCAGTGTACAGAAAATCCCTTTTCCTTCGGGGATAAAATATCGAATAATATGATCCGTGGACGCGTGGAACTCAGCGATCATGCAAGCCCCGACAACATCCTGGTTTGGCTGAGTGCCTTTGACTTAAGCACGCGAACCGATGAAAACGGTGACTTTTCGCTCTCCTTGCCATCATCATCGGCTCGTCCCGAAGGCGGTATCGATGGTATTTATAACCTGTACTTCTACGCAGCCAACTACCGAATCGATTCCTTGCAAATTCCTATTTACAACGGGAACGTGCAATACTCGAACGCCATATTTAACGACCAAGGGGAACTCTACCAGACAATACGCTTATCCAAAATACTGGATATCCATGCCACCATCGATCCCGTCACCATACAGAGGGGTTATCCGTATAATATTGACATTACATTCAAAGTCCAGGCCCCAAAAGGCAAGGTGCTCGTTAAAAGCATTTTCAGCAAGCCGCTATTCAAAGGCGATCCCCAGTATATGGTCGGTTTTATAAAACAATTGGACGATGACGATCCCATCATTCAGTCCATTTACCGGAAGGACAGAGGTTTTCGAACCGTTGAGTTTGAAATAGGTGTTCAATCCGTGGAATTATTACCCCTGGGGATTATCGAGGCACCCGGTCAGCTCCCCCCGGGCACTTATGAGGTGATTCCTTATCTGGTTGTGCATCAGGATAACCTGCCCGAAGGCTTGATGAGAAGTTTCGGTGAAAATGCAGAACGATTTCATCCGGACTTTTTAAAACTACCTCTAAAGGTAAAGAATAATCGATTTTATGTGTTGTGACCCATGATAAATGAAGGATGATGAACCCGGCGTTCCTTTTTATAAAATACGAATCCTGTGCTCATGGTATCCATAATGACAGATTAACAGTAATGATAACGCGGTGACTAAACAACAGAATCTGGCAGGTCGCTCGATCCCATTGAAACCTACGCATCGTTATGAGGTTGATCTATGCTAAAAAAAGTCGGTACTATCGTAATGTTTTGTTATCTTATCCTGTTAGAGGGTTGCGGAATATTTGAGCCTGCCACGGGCAGGCTGACCGTCGTCTTTGAGCAGGAAGCGCAGAGCCAGAACCTGGTCAAGACCACGGAAAGCCTCCTCTGGGCTCAGTACAGACTCATAAAGGGGGATGAACTCATCTACTGGGAACATTTACAAAAAACGGCCGATGTTTTTCATACACTCATCGCCGATCTGGAACCGGGCGATGACTACTCCATCGTTCTGTACGGCAGAATGCGAGCGTTCGAGATTGCCGCCAGTGCATCACAATCGGGAATAGAGATAAAAAAAGGAGAAGAAACCCGTGTACAACTGTCCTGGACTCCCTTTACACCCGTTCAGATCACACCCGTCCAGGGAGATACTATTACCACCGAAACCCTTACTTTTCAATGGAGCCCCGTAGCAGAATCCGATTTATATCGATTAGAAGTATCTGCCGACACCCTCTTTACAAATCCTGCGATATCAAGGCCGTTGACCGAACACAGTTGTACTGTGTTCAAAGGACTCTTTACCGAAAAAATTTATTACTGGCGAATCCGATGTCGCGGTCTATGGAACGTCTCGGCGAGCACGGGCATTTCCGTCCAGCGATGGGGCATTTGGTCGGGATTGCGCCGATTTGTGCTTGATTAAAATCAAGTAACAAGCATAACACGGGGTGTATAAGAAGCTTAGAACGATTCTAACCCTGAATTATAGAGATACATCCCTCTGTAAGCAGCTATAAGAAGGAGGCTGGAAAAATCATTCATCCCTGTCCAGTCCAGCACCTTCGATGATTACGAATGTTGTCTAGCGACTGATTTTCGGTTCCTATCGATGTATCCTGTATGAAAAAAATATTGTCAATAACCTTAATCTTTGAAGTGTTTTATCCTTGTAGCACGTCTTGATAGTAGAAGATCTTTCGATTCTAAAAACAGAGACCCGGAGCAAGGAGGTGTCATGCACAAATATGCTGGCATGCTGGCAGTCTTACTGTTGTCTCGATTGTCCTACGCCCAGTTTTCTCCCTCAGACCTGCATATTCGAGACGAGATAAGAGCGAGGAAAACAGCACATGCTCAACAACTGATGTTAATGGAGCAGCAAAAGACCTCGAATCAGGAAGACTATGACGTAACGTATTACGCCCTGGACTTGATTCCCAATCATGAGAATGAAACCCTTCGCGGTATCGTCCAGATCATAGGCGAAGTCCTGTCGACGACACTGGAGCATGTGGAGCTCAATTTCTGGGACGGCATGTCCATCGGTAGCGTGACCACAGCACAGCAACCGGACGATCCGTTGTATTACCGTCGTGGCGACGATTTCCTTTACATCGACCTGGATAGAGTCTACACCCAGGGGGAACGATTCCACTTGATAATTTCCTACAACGGACAGCCAGAAGGAGCCCTTCAGTATGGTAGTTTTGGATTTACGACGTATGACCAACAGCCGATGATCTGGTCGTTCAGTCAGCCGTGGTGTGCCCGCGCCTGGTGGCCCTGCAAGGATGTGCCCTCCGACAAGGCCGATTCCGTGGATATACGCGTGACCGTACCCAGCAATCTCATCGTTGCATCCAACGGAGCATTACGACAAACAATCACCGAGAACGGTCAAACCACTTACTGGTGGCACGAAAAATACCCCATAGTGACGTACAATGTCTTCGTGGCTGCCTATCCTTACGAAGTCCATTACGATGATTACATCTATAACAACGGCGCCGATACGATGAAAATCCATTTTTATACGTTTCAGGACACCTGGGAGCGCTATACTTCCATCAACGAAAAAGTCAAAGATATGATCGCTTTTTTTAGCAGTGTGTTCGGGGAGTATCCGTTTATCGAGGAAAAATACGGTCATGCCGATTACCCGGCCTTCGGTGCCATCGAGCATCAGACCTGTTCCTGTTTTCGCTTCTGGAACGAGTGGGTCTATGCTCACGAACTGGCCCATCAATGGTGGGGGGACATGATCACGTACGAGAGCTGGCATCATACCTGGCTGGGCGAAGGCTTTGCCACATACAGCGAGGCATTGTGGTACGAGCACCTGCACGGGCCGGGCACGGCCTGGGAATATCAGATGAATCGAAATACATATTATGGAGACGGCACGGTCTATGTCGAGTATCCGGAAAACGAGGCCAATGTGGCCACTTTTACCAACATAAGAGACAACCCGTACTTCCCTGGATTGGTTTACGACAAAGCGTCCTGGATCCTGCACATGCTCCGACATATCGTCGGAGACGAGACATTCTTCAATATCCTGCAAACCTTTGCCGCTTCTCCGGACCATCGGCATGGAACGGTTAACAGTGAAGACTTTAAGAACATCTGTGAACAAGTAAGCGGAATGGAGTTAGACAGATTCTTCCATCAATGGCTCCACGAAGAGCTCTATCCCCAGTATGTCTTCGAATGGAACTGGGTTCAGAATGGCTCAATGTACGATATTCAGCTCGACATTACCCAGCAACAGGACAACACCGTTTTCTGGATGCCCATCGACATCACGGTAACCACTGCAGATGGCGATACAACCTTCGTGGTCTGGGACAGTCTGCAAACGCAATCGTTCCTGTTGTCCGTATCATCCGAGCCCGTCTATCTGGAAATCGACCGGAACAACTGGATTCTCAAGTCCGTGGATGAGCCCATGCCGGATCCCACGTTCGATCGGGGTGTCTTGCTGGTGAACGGATTGGACATCGACGCTCTCCTTTTTGAGGCCTGGGAAGCCTACCAGAGGCGTTCTTTCTGGGGTGATGTTCCCATCTCATTCTGGGATTGCTTCGACCCACCCGCCAGCGGATATCCGGCTACCCTGCCGGAACCATTAGGCCACGGACGCGTACCCGCGAATGTCTTAGGCCAGTATTCTTCTGTCATCTGGGTCGGTCACGACTACAATGGCGATCTCGCTGATTGGTTGCAGACGTCGATTCAACCCTACTTGAACGCAGGGGGCAATCTACTCTTGATGACACAGGCGGGCCGGGAATACATCGACGAGGAAATGAGGGAATACCTGGGTGTCACCTGGCACGACTCCGTGGATTGGAACAACCGACTCAGAAACTGCATTGCCACTTATCCCGGGTTGGTAGACATGGAGTTTCTCGCCCCTCAAATATCATGCACGGTCTTCGACACACTGTTGACGAATGCAGAAAGTACTCTGCTGTTCAAGGACACCGCTGGTTTCGATGAAACGATGGGGGTGGGCGTCTGGCGCAAACCGGCCTCCGGAGGAATGCATCGCCCGGACGGCGGTCAGTTTGTCTTCATCAGTGGCATGCCATTTGACTATTACTGGGATCAATTACGATCCAACATTATGTTCATTCTGGAAGACTTTTTTGGTGAATCGGCATCGAGCGCTACCAACGAACATGCGCAGAACTCCCCTGTCGCCAGATTCCGGCTCGAGCAGAACCATCCCAATCCCTTCAACGCGACAACCACGATCCACTTCCAGTTGCCGTCGAGACAAAACCTCCGGTTAACGATCTATAATCTCTTGGGACAAGAAGTGATCCATTTGATCGACAAACAAATACCAGCGGGAGAGCATCAGATACTCTGGAATGGTAAAGATAGTTCGGGCGCCGATGTTTCTACAGGTGTTTATATGTATGTCCTGTGCGGAAAAACATGTATCGAAAAAAGAAAAATGATTCTGTTGCGCTGACTTCAAGGCCATTCCGATGGATCGCCGCCATCGTAATAGTCATGGGATTAACTTGGCTTTCTGCCTGTACGTCCAATCCTTTCGGTGGTGATGAGATATCCCCAGTGCACCGACACATTCAGGGAACGGCATACCTCAACCAAGCGTCGTACCATCAAGGGATTTATGTATGGCTGGAAGGCTTGAACGTGAGTACTCGCACAGACACGGAGGGCCGGTTCTCTCTCACACTGCCGGCTAAACCCAGCACCGAGTTCAGCGGCGTCTTTAACCTCTATTTCTACACGGCCAATTATTTTCTGGATTCCGCCGATGTCATCGTGCGCGACAGTGAATTCGTGTATGACTTGGGAGATGTCAACAAAGAGGGGAAACTCGGCCTTCCCAAGACCCTCCGCCGTTTTCTGGAGATTCGTACGAAAGTCACTCCAGACTCGATCCCCGTCGATTATGCAGACCTCATCCGGGTCGATGTGACACTGCGGGCAACCATCGACTCATGCACCGTAATCATTCCTTATTCTCTGGGGGGGTCATTGGGGGCCGTACTCGTGAAGAATACAGCGTCCGATGAAATCCATACCTTTCAGTATGCGTATATGGTCGAAACCCGTGAAACACTACTGGTAGGGAAAATCCCTCGTACTATATCCATGACGTTTAGCCCTTCTTATAAACCGCTTCGTCCAGGCACGCATGACGTGATCCCCTACCTGTTCGTCAGGCACGAACCCGTTCCCCACAGATTGATAGAAAGCCTGGGTGCCGAAGTCGAGGCGTTGGGCCCCGACTATTTGAACATGCCCTTCTGGCGCGAAGGAGGCACACTCCATGTCAACAAATGAATTCCTAGCAAGGACCTCGAATATGCGGTTCAAACAGAGACATCTACTATTATATGGT
>Ga0180437_10002865_pt1 | contig 26582 bp, 15 predicted proteins | sample SS_ome_4_FD_132410 | JGI IMG/M metagenome (GOLD analysis project Ga0180437, IMG submission 132410) | Hypersaline lake sediment archaeal communities from the Salton Sea, California, USA - SS_3_D_1 metaG | ecosystem: Environmental > Aquatic > Non-marine Saline and Alkaline > Hypersaline >... | reverse complement strand
TGTTATAATGAGACAGGCACAGGCGAACCGAAAGGGCAGCCCATGCAAGGCGGAAAGAACCGGTCGCTGAAGGACTCCCTCGAGGCCAAGCTGCGCCGTATCCGCGTGCGGTGCGGCCTCAACGTGGTGCTGGCCCAGGCGGCGGTCGTGCTGGCCGCCGCGGGGGCGGCGGCGGCGCTGGCGGTGGCGGCGGAGAAACTGCTGGGCCTGCCGGTGATCTCTCTGCCGGCGATCTACGCGGCTGCGGGCGTCGGCGTGCTGGTGCTGGCCGGGCTGTGCGTGCTGCGGATGCCCGGCCGGATGCAGGTGGCCGTGCTGGTGGACCGTCGGTTGGCGTTTCGCGAGCGGTTCAGCACGGCGTTGGCGTTGGCGGGCAACGAGGACCCGTTCGCCAAGGCGGCCACGCGGGAGGCCCACGAGACGGCCCGGCGGCTGAACGTTCAGGGCCAGTTCCCGGTGCGTTTGACGCGTCACTGGTTCGGCGCGGCCGGGGCGTGGGCGATCGCGGCAGGCGTGTTCTTCCTGATGCCGACTGTCGACGTGCTGGGCTACCTCGCCCGCAGCGAGGAGCAGCAGGCGAAGGCCGAGCAGCTTCAGCAGGCGAAGGTGGATGTGAGGGAGCAGGTGGGCAAGGTTCGCACGGCCGTTCAGCAGTTGAACAACAAGGTGCTGGAAGGCGAGCTGGACAAGATCGGCGACCTGACGAAGGGCGCCCGCCCGGACGAGGTACGGCGGGAGGCGATCCGCAAGCTGACGGACCTGGCCGACCAGATGCGGAAGATGCAGCAGGGCGACCGCCTTCAGGCGGCCAAGAAGATGGAGCAGATGCTCAAGGCCCTGCGCAACAGCCCCAACGCCCTCTCGCCGGAGTTGACCAACGCGCTGGCCGGCGGGCACTTCGCCAAGGTCGCCAAGATGCTCCGCGAGATGACCGACAAGCTCAACAACGACCAGTTGCCCGAGAAGGAGCAGAAGGCCCTGGCCGACCAGCTCAAGGACCTGGCCGGTCAGTTGGAGGGCCTGGCCGACGCGAAGAAGCAGGCCGAGGACATGCTCGAGCGGGAAGGGCTGGATGAACAGACGGCCAGGAAGCTGGCGGGCATGACGGGCAAGGACCTCCGCGAGGCCCTGAAGAAGCAGGGGCTGACCGACGAGCAGATCGAAGAGCTGATGGAGAGGATGTCGCAGACCCGGCAGGCGTGCGGCAACTGCCAGTCGCTGGGCAAGGCGTTGGCCAAGTGCAGCGGGCTGAGCGGCGAGTTGATGCCCGGCGGGCTGATCGGGCTGATCGAGAGCCTGGACGGGCTGGAGGGGATCGAAGACGAGATCGGCGACCTGGAGGACGCGATGGTGGCGATCGAGGGGGCGATCGCCCGGCTGGGCGAGGGCGGCGATATCGAGGGGCTGTGCGACGGCGAGTTCGACCCGAACGCGGAGGGGCTGTGGCTGACCGGCGGCGGCGACGAGGTCGGCGGGATCGGCCCGGGCGGGCTCGGCCGCGGGTGGGGCGGGCGGGCAACCGGCGAGGACGAGGACGTCGGGCTGAAGAAGACCGGCGTGAAGAACAAGCCCTCCAAGGGCCCGGTCATCGCGAGCTGGCTGTTCAAGGGCCCGCAGGTGAAGGGCGACAGCAAGCGTGAGCTGTCGAAGGCGGCGGTCCAGGCGGCAAAGGACTCCCTCGCCGAGGCCATCCGCGACAACAAGATCCCCCGCAAGTATGAAGGGGCGGTAAGGCGCTACTTCGGCGACTTCGAGAAGCGGGCCGCCGAACGCGAAGGCGATGCGCCGAAGAAACCTTGACCGCCGCGCCGGACCGGCGGCAAGAGGGACCCGCGCCATGACGATCACCCGGATCGCGCTGTCGGTCGTCGCCTGCGCCGCCGCGCTGGCAGGATGTGACCGGGGCGGCGAGGAGCCCGCCGGCGAGGTCGTGCTCTACTGCTCGGTCGACCAGGACTTCGCGCGGGGCATCATCAAGGACTTCGAGCGGCAGAGCGGCCTGCGCGTGCTCGTGCGGTTCGACGAGGAGGCGAAGAAGACCACCGGGCTCGTCCAGCGCCTCCGGGCAGAGGCGAAGGCGCCCGCCGCCGACGTGTTCTGGTCCAGCGAGATCTTCCAGACGATCCGGCTGGCCGGGGAGGGCGTCCTGGCCGGCTACCGCGGCGATGCGGCGAAGGGCTGGCCCGAGCAGTTTGCCGACCCGAACGGCCTGTGGCACGCCTTCGCCCTGCGCGGGCGCGTCATCGCGTACAACACCAGACGCCTCACCGCCGAGGAGGCGCCGAAGAAACTCGAAGACCTGCTCGAGGCGAAGTGGAAGGGGCGCCTCGTCATGGCCCGACCGCAATTCGGCACGACGCGGGGGGACGTGGCCAGTTGGTTCGCCCACTACGGGGCAGATCGCGCGAAGCAGATTCTCGTCGCCCTGAAGGCCAACGGCGTGCGGTTCGTACAGGGCAACAGCACGGCCGTGCGGAAGGTGGCCCAGGGCGAGGCGGACGTGTGCTTCACGGACACCGACGACGTGTACGTGGCCCGCCGCAACGGCTGGCCGATCGCGATGAACCCGCTGGACCAAGGCGGGGCCGGTGCGTTGGCGATTCCGAACACGGCGGCGCTGATTGCCGGCGGGCCGAACCCGTCCCACGCGAAGAAGCTGCTGGCCTTCCTGCTGAGCGAGCCGGTCGAATCGGCCCTGGCGGCCAGCGAATCGCACAACACGCCGATCCGCCCGAAGCTGGCGGCGAAGTTCGGCCGGTACGCCGTAGGTCGGCCGCTGAAGATAGACTACCGCGAGGTCGCCGAGCAGATGCCGGCGGCGATGCGGGCGGTCGGCGAGGTCTTCGACTGATGCGGCGCGACCCGGCGGCGTGGGCGCTGGCGGGGCTGGGCGTGGGGTTGTGGGCCCTGCTGATCGCCGCGCCGCTGGGGGGGCTTTACCTGTGGCCGAACGACCCGCCGATCACGTCGGCGGCAGCCGCTGCAAGCCTGTCGGCCGGCGTGATCGTCCGGTCGTTCGTTCTGGCGGCGGCCTTGGCGGCGATCAGCGTCGTGCTCGGCTGGATGCCGGCTCGGCTGCTCGGAACGGCCAGGCGGGGGCGCGGCGTGCTGATGGTCCTGCTGCTCGCCCCGCTGATCGTGCCCCGGTACCTCCTGCTGTATGCCTGGGACCTGCTTCGCAGCCCGACGGCGCCGTTGGGGCAGTTCCTGTCGGCCCGGCCGGCCTGGTCGAGGGCGGCCGCCGCGGTCACCAGCTCGATGGTCCTCGTGCTGTGGTGCTGGCCGCTGGCGGCGCTGCTGACGGCGCAGGGGTGGCGGGCGATGGGCCGCGACGTGCACCAGTCGGCGAGGCTGGAGGCCGGGGCCGCCAGGCGGCTGACCGACGTGACCCTGCCCCTGCTCGCCCCGGCGATCCTGTTGGCCTTCGGCGTCTGCTTCGTCCTGCTGCTCGGCGAGTTCGCCACCTTCCACCTGGCCGGCATCGAGACGATCGGCACGCAACTGGCGGTGCTCTACGAGGAGACCGGCTCGGTCGGGCACGTGGCCCGGTCGGCCTGGCCGGCGGGCGCGGCGGCGCTGGTGGTGGCCGTGGCGCTGTGGCGGAGATCGGCCGACTGGTCCGCCGCGCCGCCGATCGCCCCCCCTGACCCGCCGCGACGCGCCGGGGCGTATCGGCTCGTCCTCGCCGCCCTGCTGATGCTGACGATCGGCCTGCCGGTGATCCTGCTGGCGACGGCGGTACGCGATGCCGGCGGGTTCGCCAACTTCTACGATCTGCACCGCGAGCAGTTGGGCACGTCGGCGCTGGCGGCGGCGGCGGGCGGGGTCGCGGCGGTCGCGATGGCGGCCGGGGCACTGGTCCTGGAGGGCCTCGGCCGCGGCGGGCGGGCGTTGACGTGGCTGATGCACCCGACGATCCTCCTGGCGGCACTGCTGCCGGGCAGCTTGATCGGCGCGTCGCTGGTCGGCCTCCAGGCGGCGCTGCGGGCGGGCGTGGGCTTTCAGGAGGGCTGGTGGTCCGTCTCGGCGGGTCTGGCGGCGAGGCTGGGGGGGATCGCGCTGATCCTGCTTCGCCTCGGGCGCAGCGTCCGCAGCCGCCACCTGGCCGAACTCGCCGCCGCCGACGGGGCCGGGTGGTCGCGAACGTGGTGGTCGGTCCACCTGCCGACGTTCTGGCAGATCCCGGCCGCCGCGCTGCTGCTGGTGACGATGTTGGGCCTGACCGAGTTGTCGGCCACAACGGTGCTCCTGCCGGCCGGCGTGCCGAACTTCGCCCAGGGCCTGTTGAACCAGATGCACTACGCCCGCGACCAGCAGGTGATCGCCACGTGCCTCGTGCTGGCCGGGGGCTACGCGGCGATGCTCCTGGCGGGCGGGGCGGGATGGGCGGTGACGAGGGCCGCCCGGCGGGCGTTGGGAAGTCGTATGAGGTAGACTCCCCGACGACGGCCGCAGCCGGTGCGGCGGGTGCGTGCGTCGCGCAGGTGAGGAAAGCGCGTGATTTGACGCGACCGGACCGCGAAGCCGCACGCGGCGGTGAGATGGAGCGTTGGGTCTTCGTCCCTCGCGAAGCCGCAAGCGGCTGCGCGGGGAGGCAGCGATGACGGGTGTTCGATGACGGGTCTGCTGCGCACATCCTGTTCTGCGAGGGCGGCGGCGGTGCTGTCAGCGGCGCTGGCGACGGTCGCGACGTGCGGCTGCGGGTCGGGCAAGCCCGGGCAAGCGGACGTGAAGGGGGCGTTCGGCAAGACGGGCAGGGGCAAGGGCGAGTTCCTCTATCCCCGGGCGATCGACATCGCCGCCGACGAGACGCTGTGGGTCGTGGACAAGACCGGGCGCGTCCAGCATCTCGACCGGGAGGGCAGGCACGTCGGCGGGTTCTCCGTGCCGGCGATCGAGGCGGGCAAGCCGACGGGCCTCAGCGTCGGACCCGACGGCAGGATCTACATCGCCGACACGCACTACAACCGCGTGCTGGTCTACACGCCGGCGGGGCGGCTGGTCCGCCGGTTCGGGCGGCTCGGGCAGGAGGACGGGTGCTTCATCTACCCGACCGACGTGGCCTTCGCGCCGGACGGGCGGCTGTTCGTCAGCGAATACGGGGGCAACGATCGCGTGAGCATCTACACGGCGGAGGGCAAGTTCCTCTCGAGCTTCGGCACGTTCGGCAGCGAGAGAAGGCAGTTCTCACGCCCCAGCGCGGTGACCGTCGACGCCAAGCGAGGCCGCCTGTACGTGGCCGACGCGTGCAACCACCGCATCGGCGTCTACGATCTGTGGGGCAAGTGGCTGCGGCAGGTCGGCTCGGTCGGGAGGCAGGCGGGGCAGTTCCGCTACCCGTACGACCTGGCCCTGCTGGCCGACGGGCGGCTGGTCGTCTGCGAGTTCGGCAACAACCGCATCCAGGTGCTCCGGCCGGACGGCACGAGCGAGGCCGTCTTCGGCGGCCCGGGCCGACGCCTTGGGCAGTTGGCCTATCCCTGGGGCGTCTGCGTCGACACCGACGAACGGGCCTACGTCGTCGACGCCGGCAACAACCGCATCCAGATCTGGCAGCTCCCGTAGGCATCAGGCCGCGGGGCCTCCGCGGGGATGCGGGGGATCTGTCCATCGCGTCCCCTGCGTCCCCGCTCAGCCCTTCCGGCGCATGTAAAACGGCAGGTAGAGCAGGGCGACCATGGCGAGGGCGACGGCTTCGAGGAAGACGACGTACCAGGGCCAGGGGAGGAAGAAGAACGGGGAGACACCGTCGGGGGGGCGGCAGAGGAACATGTAGTTCGCCCCGAGCAGCCAGTCGACGAGGGCGACGAGGGCCATGTACGCGTTGCTGACGGCGAACGTCCGCCAGATCGCGCCGGGCCTGGGGCGCATTCGCAGGCCCCACGTGGCGAAGAGCACACCGACGATGATCCCGCTGTGGGCGATGAAGTAGCGGAAGAACCAGTACGTCGGGAACGGTTCGAGCAGCTCGGGCGTCAGCGTCGCCTGGACCGTTCCGGCCAGGCCCCAGAAGTAGGCGATCTCGAAGGCGAGCCCCCCGCCGCGCCGCAGAAGCACCCACGCCGTCAGGAACGCCGCGACGCCGCAGATGTGAACCGGCAGGTACTCGCGCAGGAACTCGCCGATCGGATAGGCGACCAGAGCGTGGACGCGGTAGACCAGCTCGTTGACCACCAGCAGCGCGGCGATCGCCCAGCAGACCGCGCGCGTCCGCCGGGGCGAATCGGACTTGCGGACCCACAGCGACAGCCCGACGGCCGCGGCGACGGTCACGGCCATCGCCGCGATGTGCGGCAGGCCGAACGTCTGGAATCCCGCGGCCGCCAAGGCCGACATCACTTGCTCGGCAGCTCCGTGATCGTGATGTCCTTGTACCACGACTCGCTGGGTGGGCCGCCGTGGATCTGGAGGCCGATGATGCCCGTCCGCGCGATCTTCTCGGGCGGCTCGGGCTCGGTGAAGTCGACCGTCTTCGTCCCGTTGAGCCAGAGCCGGATGCGCGGGCCCTCGCAGCGGACGACGTAGTCGTTCCAATCCTCGACCTTGAGGATCTTCGCCACCAGCTTGGCGGTGGGCCCGGCGAGGATCTTCCGCCGCCTCGACTCGTCGTACAGCGCCGCCCAGTACCGCCCCCCCATGTCCGCCTGGTAGCCGATCACCTCGTGGTGGTTCGGGATCCGCTTCGTGCGGATCTGGATGCCCGCGTTGGCGCCCTTGCCGAGCAGCTTGACCTTCAGCCGCAGCTCGAAGTCGCCGTACTCCTTCTTCGTGCACAGAAACTCGTTGCGCGGCACGCGCGCCTTCAGCGAGCCCCCGACAATCGCCCCGTCCTCGATGCGAAAGTGCTTCAGGTTGCCCTCCCACCCGTTGAACGTCTTCCCGTCAAACAGCGGCACCGCCTTGCCGCTTGCGGCTTCGCGGGGCCCCGCCTTCCCGGCCTGCACAAACACCCGAACCCCCTTCTTATTCGAAGTAACGATGTCCGGCCGCCCGTCCCCATTGAAGTCCGCCACCACGAACTGCGTCCCCACACCGGAATCGTCGTCGATCTTGTGCGGGATAAACTCGACCTTGCCGTCCTTGGGGGGCCGCCGCTCGTACCAGTACAGCACGGCCGGCTCCTTCCCGCCGGGGTCCTTGCCGTTGTGAGCGTAGAACCGCTTGCCGGTGACCAGGTCGGTTGTCCCGTCGCCGTTCATGTCCACCAGGTGCACCGCGTGGGCCTGAGAGAACGACTTGTCGATCAGATGCTGCTTGTACTCGACGCCCTTGTCGGTCTCGACGCGCTCGTACCACCAGATGCCGTAAGCGTGGGCCGACGAAGTGATCAGGTCCGCGTCCCCGTCGCCGTCCAAGTCGGTGGCGAACATGTCCGCGCAGTGCGGGCCGAATTTCGCCTTGTGGAACTTCCACGGCCCCTTCGTGCGGTCGGCGGGCGCTTCCCACCAGCCGGCGGTGACGAGCACGTCGTTGCGCCCGTCGCCGTTGACGTCGCCGATGCCCAGCCCGTGGCTGAACCTCTGCGTGCCGGGCGCCTTCGGGCCGCTGACGGCGTGGGCGTCCCACGGGCCCTCCAGGTCGGCCGGAACGCTGTACCACGTCATCACCCCGTCCGTGCCGAACAGCAGCACCGGCTTGCCCGTCCCGAGCAGGTCGACGTAGCAGGGCGTCTCGTTGCAGGCGCTCTTGCAGACCATCCGCCGGGTCCAGTGGCCCGCCTTGCCCTTCGGGTTCTCGTACCAGTAGCACTCCTTGCCCGGGAAGCCGACGACGATCGAGTCGATCCACCCGTCGCCGTTGACGTCCTGGGAGAAGTTCGCGAAGCAGTTGCTGTAGCCGCCCGCGTAGTTGTACTTGCCGAGCTTGCGGAGCTCGTGCATCTTCCAGTTCGGCGCCTCGTACCAGACGTCGCCGGCGAAGATGTCCATCTTCCCGTCGCGGTTGACGTCGCCGATCGCCACGCCCTCGGAGCGGAAGGTCGTGTCCACGACGGTCTTGACGAACTTCAGCTCACCGGCAAGGGCCGGCGCGGCCGTCAACGCGGCGATGACACAGCACAGTATCCAGATGCGTTTCATGGCTGCCTCTCAACAGGTCAAAAGGTCTACCGGAGCCGTCCGCCGCATCCGCGACGCGGCACGGTCATAGTGTAAACCCCGCCCGGGCGGATGGGAACCGCCACTCTTTCAGTGCGGCCGGCGGGCAACCCGCGCCGCGGCGGCTGGTTTAACCAATCGACCTCGAACCGAGAAAGGCCAGCCCATGAACGCAGCCGCCGCCCCGCAACGCATCGTCCTGCTGACCGCCTGCCTCGCCCTGGCCGGGCCTGTGGGCCCCGCCGAATCGGCCGGCTGGCCTTCCGACGCCGACGCCGCCAACGCGCCTGCCGCCGAAGTGACGACCATCGAGATCGGCAGCAAGGTGCTCGTCAAGGACACGGTCCGCTTCGGCATCAATCTCGGCGGCGACGCGTACTACTCCGGCGCGGCGCTGGTGAAGGACCGGGCGAGGGAGAACTTCGAGGGCACGAGCTTCCGGCGGTGTCACTTCGGCCCCGGCAGCGGCACGGACGGATCGAGCACGTGGTTCACCGGCAAGTACGGCGACTGGGACAAGATCCTCACCGGCGCGAAGTACACCGTCCTGTCGGGCCCGTCGAAGTGGACCACGGGCACGATCAAGCAGATCACGACGCGGCAGTTCACCCACCAGGGGCAGATGAAGCCGTTCCGCTACTTCGTCTTCGACAGGGAGATCACCCCCCCCCCGCCGAACGGCGGCTTCCTGGTCGAGAGCTTCCGCCTGCGCGACGGGCAGCTCCGCTCGCGGGACGGGTTCTGGACGTCCAAGCACAACGAGATCGCCGTCGGCGACGTCCGGCCGGGCTCGTTCGGCTGCGCCGCATTGAACCTGAAGGGCTCGGCCGGCAAGGCCCACCACCGCTTCAGCACGTACTACCAGCGCTACGGGCAGAGCAACGGCACGTGGCGGGTGCGCTTCTGGGCGAAGCGGGCCTCGGGCCGGCCGAAGCTGACCGTCTCGGCCGACCGGGGCTTCGGCGGCTCGGTCACCGTCGAGCCGGCCGAGGCGTGGCGGAAGCACGAGGAGGCCATCGTCGTCGACAAGGTCCCCGAGCCGAGCGGGCCCAAGGACAATCCGATGGCCTTCTTCAGCTTCCAGGCGACCGGCGGGGACGTGCTGATCGACGACGTCTCGCTGTGGATGGAGGGCGAGGAGAACCCGACGGCCTTCCGCGACGATTGCGTGGCGATGTTGCGGAAGTTCAACCCGGGCCCGCTGCGGTACCTCCAGATGGGCGGCAGCACGATCGACAACACGCTGGCCGATCCGCTGAGCAGCCACAGCTACGACAGCACGCCGTCGGCGAAGCTCGGGCCCTACCACGGTCACCGCCGCGACCCCTACAGCCTCCCCCAGATGTACGAGCTGTGCGAGCTGCTCGGCAGCGAGCCGTGGTACTGCCTGCCCGGCACGCTGACGCGCGAAGAGATGACGCGGTTCATGGAGTACCTCGGCGCGCCGGCGACGGTCGGCTACGGGCGCAAACGCGCCGCGACGGGCCACCCGAAGCCCTGGACGGACGTCTTCCAGACCATCCACGTCGAGTTCGGCAACGAGGCGTGGAACTCCGCGGCGGCGTATCAGTGCGGAGGCTTCAACGGGCCGGACTACTGGAAGGACCTGATCGCCGCGGGGAAGGCCTCGCCCCACTACAAGCCCAACGTCGTCTTCCACGCGGCCGGGCAGGCGTCGTACACGGGTCGGAACGAGGGCATCATGAGAAACTGCCCCAACGCCGACCGTTTCTCCGTCGCGCCGTACATCATCCAGGGCTTCAGCAAGGCCGACGTGGCCGAACACCTCAACACCGACGAGAAGCTGTTCCGCTGGGCGTTCGCGTGGGCGATCCGCCGCTCGCGGTCAGCCGGCGGGGCGATGAAGGTCAACCATGAGCTGGCCGGGAAGGCGGGCGTCGAGCTGTCGATCTACGAGGTCAACCACCACATCACGCACGGTGACGGGCCGCTCGAGCCGCGAAACCGCCTCACCACGTCCATCGGCGGCGGGCTGAACGTGGCCAACAACATGCTGACGATGATGAAGGACCATCACCTCCGCAGCCAGTGCCTGTTCTCGCTGGCCCAGCACAGCTACAACGCCCGCGGCATCGGCGCGGTGAGGCTGTGGGGGACGGCCCTGTGCATGCGGAAGGGGCGCGAGCGGTATCGGCCGACCTTCCTCGCCTGCGCGACGGCCAACAAGGTCATCGGGGGCGATCTCGTCGCCACCACGCACGGCGGGGCCGAGGTGACCTTCGACGCCACCGGGCCGTTCAGCCGGCGCAAACCCGCCGAGACCGTCAAGGACTTGCCGACGATCTGGAGCTATGCCTTCGCCGAAGGCACCCGCCGAGGGCTGATCCTCGTGAACCTCGACACGGCCAGGCCGCGACCCGTCGCCGTGAGCTTCAAGGGCGCCCCCGCCGGCCGATCCGCACGCTCCTGGCTGCTCGGCGCAAAGAAGATCTCGGACAACAACGAGTTCGAGACCGACACGCCGCAAGTGACGGTGACCGAATCGAGGCTCACCGGCTTCGGCAGCGGCCGGCGCCTCATGCTGCCGCCGTTCTCCCTCCGCGCGCTTCAGTGGCACGTGGAGCCGTAGGACGCGGCCCGGCCGTCCGGCCGCGGCGAGAGCAAGTGAAGGAGTCGCCATCCATGCCCGACAGTGTCCCCATTGCCCATGCCATGCGGGGCGGCGTGATCGACAACATCCACCGCGGGTCGATGGTCATCGTCGGGCTCGACGGGGGCGTGATCGCGTCGGTCGGCGATCCCGGGAAGGTGGCGTACATCCGCTCGGCCGGCAAGCCGTTGCAGGCCTTGGCGCTGCTCGAGCGCGGCGGGGCCGAGAGGTTCGCCTTCACCCCGGAGGAGATCGCGATCATCTGCTCCTCGCACACCGGAGGCGATCCGCAGGTGGCGGCCGTGCGGAGCGTCCTGAGCAAGGCCGGCGTGCCCGAAGACGCGCTCGAGGCCGGATCGGGCATCCGCGACAACTGCTCCGGCAAGCACGCCGGCATGCTGGCGCTCGCGAAGCTGCTGGGCCGGCCGCTGGCCGGGTACCGGGCGACGGACCACCCGATCCAGCAGGCGATCCTTCAGACCGTCTCTTCGATGTGCGGCCTGCCGCCGGGGGAGATCCGCGTCGGCGTGGACGGATGCGGCGCGCCGATCTTCGCGATGCCTCTGCTGAACATGGCCGTCGCGTATGCGCACCTGGCGAACCCCGCCGCCCTGCCGGACCGGCGAGCGTCGGCGTGCCGGACGATCGCAGCGGCCATGCAGGCCCACCCCGAGATGGTCGGCGGGCTGGCGTGGCGGGAGATCACCGCCGACCGGATCGTCGGCAAGGCCGGGGCGTCCGGCTGCTACTGCGTCGGGTTCGTCGGCCGGGACGCGGGCTTCGCCATGAAGATCGACGACGGCAGCGGGACGGCAGCGGTGCCGGCGCTGTTCGAGCTGCTCGCGCGCCGCGGCTACGTGACGGCCGCGGAGCACGAGTCGTACCTCCGGCAGGATCCCCTGACGATCCGCAACCGCGCCGGCGAGCCCTGCGGCACGCTCGAACTGGTCTTCTGACAGCCGCCCCGCGGGACCCCGCAAAGCCCGCGGACGGCAACCATATTCTCCGCATCATGCGGGCGGACATGGGGTGGGCGGGCTCGCCCACGTTTCCGACTCTCGCCGGCGCGCTCAGAAGCTCCACGGCTCGCGTGGGGGGCGCGAGAGGAGGCGAGCGGCGTCGGCGTCGCCGAGGATCTGCTCGGTGGCGGGGTCCCAGGTGATCTTGCGGCCGGTGCGGATGGCGATATCGGAGACCTGGCTGATCAGGTCGCTTCGGACGGCGTCCTCGACGGGGTCCACCGGCGAGCGGCGCGTCAGGACGCTGTTGATGAAGTCCTCTTCCTGACCGGCGCTGCGGTGCAGATGCACCTCGTCGGGGCCGATCTTCGACGTCAGCAGCGAGGCCGGCTCGGTGACCAGGCCCCGGTAGCACAGCGCCACCCACCCGTCCGTGCCGATGATCTGCGCGTAGTTGCCCAGCTTCGCCAGGCGCGGGTGATCGTCGCTCTTCAGGCCCCACGCCTGGAACGTCATCTTCACCCCGCTGCCGAAGCGGATCCGGACGTCCCAGTCTTTGACGGCGTCGTTGCAGCCGGTCGGCGGAATCACGCCCGTGCCCTCGACCTCCCACGTCCCGGCCTTGTGCGTGTCGAAGGCCCACTGGAGCAGGTCGAGCGGATGGGCCGCCCAGCCGGCGATGAAGCCGAGGGCGTAGTCGCGAACGTGGTACCAGCCGGCCCCGCGGTCGGGGCAGCCGGAGTAGGGCCGCCACGGCGCGGGGCCCAGCCACATCTCGTAGTCCAGCCCGGCAGGCACGGGCCTGGCTCGCGTCGAGCCGCCCGCGGCGCTGTTGGGGGCCTTCACGCGGATCTCGCCGATCTCGCCGATCCGCCCGCTGCGGACCAGTTCGGCCCCGTGGCGGCAGATCGACGACGAGCGGGACTCGGCGGAGTACTGGAAGACGCGCCCGCAGCGTCGGACGGCCTCGCGGCAGGCGAGCAGCTCGGCGACACTGACGCCGAGGGGCTTCTCGACGTGCACGTCCTTGCCGGCCTTCATCGCGGCGATGGCGACGGGCACGTGCCAGTGGTCCGGCGTGGCCACGCCGACCGCGTCGATGTCGTCGCGGGCAAGCACGTCGCGGAAGTCGGCGTAGGCCTTGCACCCGGAGCCGCCATAGCCGTCGTCCACCATCTTCCGGGCCTGCTCGCGGACGTGCTGCCACACGTCGCAGACGGCCACCACCTGCCCGCGCGGGCAGCCCATCTGCTCGCGCGTGTTCAGCCGCCCCCGCGGCCCCGTGCCGATGTAGCCGATCACCACCCGCTCGCTCGCCGCCGCCCGCCCGGGCGCGCCGAGGGCGGTCGAGGTCAACACGTACGGCGCCGCCACCGCCGACGTGCCGGCGGCGGCGAGGCCTTTGAGGAATCGCCGGCGGGTGCAGGTGTTCGGTCGATGTCGCTTCATCGGTGATCTCCCTGTCGAGTCGCCTCGTACATGATACCTGCGGCAGGCGACAGCGGGCACGGGCATTCCCGGTCGGTCCGGCAGCCCGGAGGGCGGCACATCTCAGCCCACCGCGTCAGCGGTGGGTCCGCGCCGCGTCTGTATCGCACGAACCCCTTCAGGGGTGACACAACCTGTCGCAAGCGATCTGTCGCCTTCAAGAGGGCTCGTTCCCAGGTTGCCGCCGGTTGCCCACGGCTCGCGCCGTGGGCTCAGATGCGCCGCCCTTCGGGCTGATCCGAGTGAGGACGTGCTGCGTCGAGGGCGCCGCGGGGCACGGAAATGGGGGCAGGCACCTGCGCTGCGCTTCGGAGCCAGTCCCCGTCTTCTGTCCGCGCGCGGGGCGCGGAAATGGGGACAGGCACCTGCGCTACGCTTCGGAGCCAGTCCCCGTTTCCGTCCCGGTTTGCGTGGCCGGGGCGAAGATGCGGAGGCGCTTCATGCAGGCCTTCAGGACGAGCCCGCCGGCAAGGGCGACGGCGAGGCAGATCGCCCCGTGAGCGGGCTGGAGGAACAGGAACTTGCCGATCCCCAGCAGCAGGCCCGTCATCATCGCCGTGCACGACAGCCAGGCGACGATGCTCGTGGCCAGCTCGCCGCGCATCGGCTGAATGCCCGTGGCGGCGGCGACGGCGCGCCAGCCGGGGCCGGGGATTCGCATCTTCCGGTAGAACGCCGTCGCCTGCTCGGTGGGCTTGCGGCTGGTCAGCAGCGTGACGGTCACCCAGACGGCAAGCGTCACGATCATGTTGGCCGCGGCGCGGACGGCGAACCAGTTCTCTGCGGGGAGGCCGGCAGCGGGCTTGACGTCGGGCAGCAGCCACAGGACGAGGCAGTTGCCCACCACCAGCGAGCAGGCCATCGCGGAGATCTCGGACCACGGGTTGACTCGCCACCAGTACCACCGCGCGATCATGACCGTTCCGACGCCGGCCATGATCACGCCCAGGTACTTGTACGCCGCCAGGATCCCCTCCAACTGCGTGGAGGTGATCAGGGCGGCGACGGTCAGGACGAGCATGCACACCCGCGAGGCGCCGACATAGTGGCGCATCGACCTGCCCGGGGCGGCGTAGGGCTTGTAGAAGTCGTTGATCAGGTAGCTGGTCCCCCAGTTCAGATGCGTGTCGAGCGTGCTCATGAACGCGGCCAGCAGGCTGGCGACCATCACGCCCTTCAGCCCGACGGGCAGGAACCTGTCGACCATCTTGGGGAACGCCTCCTCGGAGTCCGCCAGGCCCGGCAGGGTGATCAGCGACAGCAGGCCGACGACCAGCCAGGGCCAGGACCGCAGGACGTAGTGGCAGAAGTTGTACCAGAGAAAGGCGAGCATCGAGTCGCGCTCGCTCCGGCAGGCCAGCAGGCGCTGGACGGCGTAGCCGCCCCCCGGCGCCGAGCCCCACCACGTCACGCTGATGTACAGCAGGAACGTCACGGCGGGCAGGTCGAGCGAGGACAGGTCGGGGATGAAGTTCATCAGCCCGTCGCTCGCCCCCGACGATTCGGCCAGCCGGGCCGCCAGGCCCGCGCCGCCCGAGGCGTCCACGTACACGATCGCCGCCAGGCCGATCGATCCGACCATCGCCAGGCCGAACTGGAGCAGGTCCGTGTAGACCACGCCGTAGAGTCCGCTGAGCGTCGAGTACACCACGGCCGCCCCGCCCAGCAGGATCAGCAGCATCGTCGTGGGCCGGACGAAGGCGATGAAGCCCAGCCAGGGCGGAACGTCGATCGACAGCCCGAGGTAGTGCATCCAGTTCACCGGGTCGTCGGACAACTGGAGCATGACCTTGAGCACCTTGGCCATCGCGAGCGTCACGGAGGCCATCACCACGCAGTTGACGATGATGCCCGAGAAGAACACGCGGAAGATGCGCAGTCCCGTCGTCGACGGCCCCGGCTGGTAGCGCTTGACGATGAACTCCACGTCGGTCAGCGCCTCGGTGCGGCGCCAGAGCTTGGCGAAGAAGAAGATCGAGGCGATCTGCCCGATCATCGCGGACCACCAGAACCAGTTGCTGGAGATGCCGCTCTTGCGCGTCATGCCGGCGACGAACAGCGGCGTGTCGGACGAGAAGGTCGTCGCGACGATCGACGTGCCGGCGATGAACCAGGGCAGCGACCGCCCGGCGACGAAGAAGTCCGTCGTGCTCTTGGCGGCCCGCTTGGTGAAGAACGCCCCGATGGCGATGGCGCCCGCGACGTACGCGCCGACGATCAACCAGTCCCAGAATACCATCTGTCGAGTCCGCCTTTCTGCCGGGGCCGTAGGCCCGACTGCCGGTAGCCACGGGCGCAAGCCCGTGGACACCGACGGTGTTTATTCAAGGAGCCCCGCCGAGGGGCGATTGAGCATGCCACGGGCTTGCGCCCGTGGCTACCATCAACGGCCCCCTGTGGGGGCCGATCACAGCCACAGCCGGCGCCGGGGCAATCGGCCGTCACTCGATCACCAGCCACGTCGTGCCGTGAGCGCCAATCGCCACGGGGACCTCGATGCCGTGCCGGCGGTCCAGCTTGCACGTCCGTGCCCTGCCGCCCTTCTCGCGGACCTTCGCTGTCTCCGTCAGGCCCGTGTAGTACAGCGGCAGGCGGACCGTCCGCCGGACCGTCTGGCCGAGGGGGTTGTAGACCATCGCCAGCCCGCGCGTCCTGCCCCGCGGATTGACGTGCAGGATGCAGTCCACGTCCCTTCCGTCCGGGCGACGGACGTGGATGATGTCCGAGTCCAGGATCGCGCGGTGGGCCTTGTAGAAGCCGACCCACCGCTTGACGACGGCCTTCGTCTTGTCCGTGTCGTAGAGCCTCGGCCCGCGATAGCAGGCCTGGACGCCGGCACCGAACAGATTGGCCAGCCGCTGCTCGTAGTGGTCGAGGTGCTCGGCGAGCGGCTCGATGGTCGCCGCCGCCCCGCCGCCGTGATACTGCACCAGCGGGACGAACATCCACCCCATCGAGGGCGTCTTCCGCCACGTGCCGTCGAAGACGTTCTGCCGCTCGATGATCTCCTGCTGCTTGCGGGGCAGGGACCAGTTCGTCTCGCGGTAGCCCATCCCGCACTTCGTCGAGCCGTTGAGGTAGTACCAGTCGGGCACGTTGAGGTAGATGCCGCGCCCGCGGCACCACCGGTAGAACGCGGCGACCGTGCGGAACTGCGACCACTGCGAGTCGCCCAGCCCGCGATGGCCCGGATGGCCCTTCGCCGCGCACACGTCGCCCGGATACGACCCGTCGTGCTCCAGGACGTCCATCCCCGTCGCCTCGTAGAAGGCGTACAGCTTGCGGAAGTACTCCCGCCCCCACTCGCTGCCGACGCACGGGCTGTTGCCGAACTGCGGAGCAGTCCCCGGCGGGCTGACCACGTCGTGGCCTCCGCCGACGCGCCGGCTGGCCAGCAGCGAATAGCCGCCCAGCGCGATGCCCTTGCCGTGGGCGTAGTCCGCCAGCTCCTTCAGCGACGCGACGTACTTCGCGTCGGTGCTCTCGATGTTGAACCCGCTGCCGAACGTCATGATGACCATCTCGAAGCCGACCTCGCTGCATTGGTCGATCGCCAGCCTGACGGCATCCGGGCGGGCGCTGCGGACGTGCATGAGGATCGGGTTCTCCGTCACCCACGGGGCGACCGTGCGGTACATCCGCCGGACGGCCAGCCCCTTCCGCTCGCGGTCCCAGTTGTCGTGCAGCAGCACCCACGTGCGGAAGCTGCGGAATCTCCTGCCCGGCGGGACGAGTTCGTCGGGTCCGACGCGCGGGCCGACGCGGAGCAGGCACGGCGTCTGACGCCGGTAGTGCACCTGCGTGCGGAACTTCGGGTCCGGCCCCCAGCGGACGACCCGCCGGGCCGGGTCCGTCGACCGCGTCGCGACGCACGCGTAGTCGGTCTCCACGTGCATGTTCGGCAGGCGCCAGCGGCTCTCTGTCTCGACGAACGACTCGGCCTCGACGGCGGCGAGGATTTCGCTGGTGCACTCGTTGATCGTCACCGGCTTGCCCGATCCGTTCTCGACCGTCAGCCACTTGCACACCGCCGGCAGGCCGTCGTACATCGCGTAGTGGACGCGAACGGTCAGCTTCGCCAGCGCCATCTCGCCCTGGAGGATCTGCCGCGAAGCGCGGAACGCCAGCGTCAGCGCCGCGCCCTTCGGAGGCCAGGGCGGATCCGCCGGCAGCCACGCGGTCCGCTTCTTCCACGCGAAGCGCTGCTCGATCGACCCGACGGAGAAACCGGCCAGCTCAAACGCCGCCGGGTCCGCCCGCATCCGCTCGAGCCACTCCGGCAGCAGATAGTTGTGCACCGGCTGGCCGACGAGCCCGCCGACGGCATACGGCCGCCCGTTGATCCGCAGTTCCGCCTCCGGCCGAACCGACCGCAGGAACGCCTCACCCGTGCCCAGGTGATCCAGCCCGACGGTAGCGCCGTTGGGCGCCACACGGAACGTCCGAGCGATCAGCCCGTTGCTCAGCACGATCTCTTTGTCGCCCTTGCGGAAGACGCCTGCCTTGTAGGGCGACGGATCGATCAGCCAGTCCGCCTCGCCCCGAACAGGCCGATAGGCCGGCAGGGCCCCAAGCGATGCTTCCATGGACGGAACCTCCCCGGCCGCGCCCGCCGACGCGAGCATCAACAGAATGCCGGACACCCCTAAAATGGGGACGCTAACCATTTTCTCCGCTCCCGGTGTCTCGCCGTCACTTCAGGTCGACGTGCTCGGCGGCCATGATCGCGGCCAGTTCGGCGACGAGCCTGGGGTGGTCGGCGGCGACGTCGTTGCGCTCGCCGAGGTCCTTCGACAGGTCGTACAGCTCGACGGGCCCGTCGGGCTTCTTGCGGACGTTCTGGCGGACGGCCTTCCAGTTGCCCTTCAGCACGGCCCGCTTGCCGCCCCGCTCGAGGAACTCCCAGTAGAGGTGGGCATGCTTCTTCTGCTCACCGGGTCGCCCGAGCAGCGTGGGCGCCATGGAGATGCCGTCGGTGGTCGGCGCCTTCGCGCCGGCCAGCTCGGCGAACGTCGCGAAGTAGTCCTGGAAGCCGCTGATGTGATCGCTGGTCCTCCCGGCCGGCGTCCGGCCCGGCCAGCGGGCGATCGTCGGCACGCGGAGACCGCCTTCGTACAGGTCCCGCTTCATCCCCCGCAGCGGCCCGTTCGAGTCGAAGAACGCCTCCCGGTGCCCCCCCTCCTGGTGCGGGCCGTTGTCCGACGTGAAGATCACCAGCGTCTTCTCGTCGAGCCCGAGCCGCTTGAGCCTGGCCAGCAGACGCCCGACGTCGCGGTCCATGTTGCGGATCATCGCGGCGAAGCCCTTCTCGGGGGCGGGCCAGTCCTTGTCGGCGAACTCGCCGAGATCCGGCACTTCCATGCCGCCCTTGCCCGCCTCGTTGTTCGCGTGAGGCGTGTTCAGCGACCAGTACAAGAAGAACGGCCGGTCCTTGTGACGCTCGATGAACCGCAGGGCCTCGGCGGTGATCAGGTCGGGGACGTAGTCGAGCTTCTTCGTCGCCACGCCTCGGCCGTCCGTCTTCTTCCAGCGCGGCGCGACCTCGTTGCGCAGGGCCTCGCGCCGCCCGTTGCGGATGATGAACTCCGGATAGCAGTTGTGGGCGTGCCACATGCTGATGTAGCCGTAGAACTCGTCGAACCCCCGCCGGGCCGGGTCGTCCAGCGGCGGCGGGTTGCCCACGCCCCACTTGCCCACGCAGCCGGTGGCGTAGCCGGCCCCCTTCAGCACTTCGGCGACCGTCACGTCCTCGTCGGTCAGCAGCCCCGGCGAGTTGCCCCGGATCCGCGCGTGGCCGGTGTGCAGGCCCGTCAGCAGCACGCAGCGCGACGGCGCGCAGACGGTCGAGCCCGCATAGTGCCTCGTGAATCGCACCCCCTCGGCCGCCATGCGATCGACGTGCGGGGTGGCGAGCATCTTCTGGCCGAAGCAGCCCAGGTCGCCGTAGCCGAGGTCGTCGGCCAGGATGAAGATGATGTTGGGCTTCGTCGCCGCCGCGGCCCGCCTCCGGGCCGCGGCCGCCAGCGGCGCCAGCCCAACCGAAGCCGCCGCACCTGCCACCGTCCCGATCAGCTTCCGTCGCGAGAGTCTCCGTCGCATCTGCTCTTCTCCTCGCCGCAGGCCACGCGCGGCCCGATCCGGTCGCACCAACATATGCCCTCGCGCCCTCCGCCTCAATGGTCAGACGCGGCAGCGCCGCCCGGACTCGCCGCCCGCACCGGCGTCCTGTCTAGCGGCGGGCGGTACGCCCGCCTCTTCGGAACCCACGAACCAACGTCCCGCCAAGCCGTAGTGCACCCGTCATCGCCCCGCCGGAGCAAGCCCGGTGGTGGCGGGAAGGGGTGCGAATGCGGTATCTAGTACACCCATCATCGCCCCACCGGGGCAAGCCCCGTGGTGGCGGGCCAAGTTGATCCATCGCTCTTGTGAGCCACTCGAACAGGAGACGCTGACCGTGTGGCGGATGAAGGTCCTGGTCCAGTTCCTCCTTGCCCTCTTGCCGGGCGGCGAGCGGATCAACTACCTGCTCCAACGCCTGAAGGGCTCCCACCGCCCGAGCCGCATGGCCAGGCGAATCCTCGAGATGGCCGACGAGCTCGCCCTGGTCGCCGAGTCGGGCAGGCTCGGCGGCGGCCACGTCGTGGAGATCGGAACGGGCTGGGACGGCATCGGCGCGATGATGCTCTACCTGCTGGGGGCGAGGAAGGTCTCCACGTACGATCACGTCCGGCACGTGCGGTACAAGCTCGCGCGGCGGGCCGTCGAGCAGATCGGGGCGAACCTGCCGAAGATCGCGGCCGCGGCGTCGATGGCCGAGGAGACGCTCGCCCAACGGCTCCGGCCGCTCAAGGAGGCCGGCGACCTCGAGACGCTGTTTCAGCGCGCGGGGATCGATTACGTCGCGCCGGGCGACGGCGCGCGGACGGGCCTGCCGGCGGGCAGCGTGGACCTCGTCTACAGCCACGCCGTGCTGGAGCACGTCTACGAGAAGGCGGTCGGCGAGTTGACGGTCGAGGCCCGTCGCGTCCTGGCCCCCGGCGGGGTCGCCTTTCACCTGATCGGGCTGGGCGACCATTACGCCTCCGACCGCCGCGGCGTCAGCGGGGTGAACTTCCTGAAGTATCGCCCGTGGGTGTGGAACCTGTGGGTCAAGAACCGCATCAGCTACCACAACCGGCTTCGGGAGAAGCAGTTCATCGAGATCTTCCAGGCGCACGGAGCGACGGTGCGGGTGGCCAGACACTTGATCCGTCCGAAGGACCTCGAGGCGCTGAAGACGATGGATGTCGACCCGACCTTCGCGGGGATGACCCGGGAGGAGCTGGCGGTGTTCAATACTGCGGTGGTGCTTTCGTTCCCGGAGGCCGCCGAACAGGAGAAGACGCAGGAGACAGACCGACGGCAACCGGTGGACCCGCCATGCGAATAGTGTTCCGTCAACGCCCGAACTGTGGGTGCCGTGGCTTGCGGCGCCAGCCGCAACCACGTCGCTCGTCGACCCGCACGGAACGTGGTTGCCGCTGCGCGGCAATCCACGGCACCCACAGAACCGGCCTCTACAGTACAGCAGTCGCCAACCTGATCGTCTGGGTGATCCTCGCTGCGTCGGTCGCCTTGTCTGCTGCGCCGCCCCGAGTGGCCCGCGCCGCCACGGACGAAGGGCTCGTCGCACGCTGGACGTTCGACAGCAGCGGCCGCGATGAGGCCGGCCGCGCGGAGGACCTGCTGACGCCCCGCAACGCCCGGGCAGCCAAGGCGGCCGCCCGTTACGTGTCGGCCTCGCAGGTCGGCGGCGTCGTGGGCAGGGCGATCGCACTGGGGGTCCGCCCGAGCGACGCGGAGTACCTGACCGCCGCGATCTCGCCCGACCTGAAGCTCGAGGCCGGCTACACGATCGAGGCGTGGATCCAGCCGACCGGGCTGGGCGTCTGGAACCGGCTGGTGCTGAGGTGGGGCTCGGCGCCGAAGTACGCCTACCACCTGGCGCTGCACGACGGGCAGGTGAGCCTCTACCACGGCCAGGCCGGCGGGAAGCTCGCCTTCGCCGAGGGCGGGCGGGTCCGCACCGGTCGGTGGCACCACGTCGCCGGCGTCGCGCGCCGCAATGACGGCGAACCCGACAAGAGCACACTGACGGTCTACCTCGACGGGCGGGCTGTCGGCTCGGCGAGGTTCGACGGCACGATCGCGGCGGCGGCCGGCGTGGGGATCGGCGTCGGCGACTCGACCGATATCCCGTCGGCCGCCTGCCGCTTCCGAGGCTACCTCGACGAGGCGGCGATTTGGAGCCGCGCCCTGTCGGCCGACGAGATCGGCGAACACCACGCCCGGCGCGGCGAGGTCCTCCGCGGCCTCGAGGCCGAGCTGCGCAAGCGGCAGATTGCGCGCCGCGCCGCCGTCGCCGGGCGCCTGGCCGCTCACGGCGTCCGCCGGATCGTCTTCGCCGAGCGTCACCCCGGGCGCGACCCCCAGGGGCACTACTACGCAAACTTCGGCTATTCGTGCACCGACCCGAATACGTGGCTTCACGGCCGCGACGGAGGGCGGCTGTGCAGCCTCGACGTCCGCACCGGCGAGGTCGGCGTACTGGTGGACGATCCGGGCGGCGCGGTCCGCGACCCGCAGGTCCATTACGACGGCGGGAAGGTCCTCTTCTCGTACCGCAAGGCCGGCACGCACCACTACCACCTCTACGAGATCGGCACCGACGGCACGGGAGTGCGCCAACTGACCGACGGGCCGTGGGACGACATCGAGCCGACGTATCTGCCCGGCGGGGACATCGTCTTCTGCTCGACGCGGTGCAAGCGGTATATCGGCTGCTGGCTGGCGCCGTCGGCCGTGCTGTACCGATGCGGCGCCGACGGCGACCGCATCCGCATGCTCTCGTCGGGGGCGTTCACGGAGAACACGCCGGCGGTCCTGCCGGACGGGCGAGTGCTGTACACGCGATGGGAATACGTCAACCGCGACCCGGTCGGCTTCCATCATCTCTGGACGATCAACGGCGACGGAAGCGGGCAGATGGTCTACCTGGGCAACGAGCGGCCCGGCGGGGTGTTCATCGACGCCCGGCCCGTTCCGCGGACCGACCGCATCGTCCTGATCCACTCGCCCGGCCACGGCCGAAACGAACACGCCGGCCGCGTCGCGACGGCCACCGCAGCCGACGGCCCCAACGGGCCGCATGCAATGAGGCACATCACCAGATCGGCCGACTACCGCGACCCCTGGCCCTTGTCGGACGATGCGATCCTCGCGGCGCGGGGCAGCTCGATCGTCTTGCTGGATTCGAGCGGCCGGGCGGAGGTCCTCCACACGGCGGCGGCGATGGTCCACGAGCCCCGCCCCATAGTGCCTCGCCCGCGCGAGAGCAGGTTCCCGTCCGGAAACGATCCGAGCCGAGCGACGGCGACGCTGCTGCTGACGGACGTCTACCGCGGCCGGAACATGGCGGGCATCAAGCCGGCCGCGATCAAGAAACTGCTGGTCCTGGAGGAGCTGCCCAAGCCGGCCAACTACCACGGCGGCGGCTCCCAGCCGATCGGCCACGGCGTGACGAGCACGCTGAAGCGCCTGCTCGGCACGGTGCCGGTCGAGGCGGACGGGTCGGCCTGCTTCGACGTGCCGGCCATGCGGAGCGTCTACTTCGCCGCCCTGGACGCCCGCGGTCTGTCGGTCAAGCAGATGCGGAGCTTCGTGACGGTCCAGCCGGGCGAGACGCTCGGCTGCGTCGGCTGCCACGAGCCGCGGACGAGCACGCCGCACGGCGCGGCGCGCGGCCGGCCGTTGGCGCTGCGCCGCCCGCCCAGCCGTATCGAGCCCGTGGAAGGCGTGCCCGACGTGCTCGACTTCCCCCGCGACGTGCAGCCGATCCTCGACCGCCACTGCACCGGCTGCCACAACCACGAGAAGCGCAAGGGCGGCGTGGTCCTGGCCGGCGACCGCGGGCCGGTGTTCTCACTGAGCTACTACACGCTGCTGCTGCACTGGCAGGTGAAGGACACCAGCGGCGAGCCCGCCGACGGCAGCGGCAGGCAGCCGGGAGGCGACAGGCCCTACGCGGCCTACAGCTCCGCCTCGCCGTTGATGCAGAGGATAGGCGGCGGCCATCACGAGGTCCGGCTGACCGAGCGCGAGCGGCGGACGATCCGCCTGTGGCTGGACACGGGCGCGACGTACGCGGGGACGTACGCCGCCTACGGCTCGGGCCAGGTCGGCGGATGCTGGGGCAGCAACCGCCCGGTGCGCGTGATGGCCGACACGTGGCCCTCAACCCCGCCGGCCCGGGAGGCCGTCACGCGTCGCTGCGCGGGCTGCCACGGCAAGTGGCTGCCGAAGCACGTCACCGACCGCGTCCCGCTGGACTCCTGGGGCGACATGCTGTCGTGGACGCGCCCGCTGAGCCGCTTCTCGCGGCACCGCATCTACAATCTCAGCCGCCCGGAGAAGTCGCTGGCCCTGCTCGTTCCGCTTTCGCGGGAGGCCGGCGGCTACGCGAGGGGCGAGCCCAAGCCCCGACAGGTCCGCGAGAACCGCCGCCGCCCGCCCGGGCCGATCGTCCATCCGGTCATTTTCCGCGACGCGGACGACCCGGACTATCGCAGGATCCTCGCCCACCTCCGGGCCGCCAAGGCGAAGCTCGACGAGATCAAGCGTTTCGACATGCCGGGCTTCCGCCCTACCATTCAGTACGTCCGCGAGATGAAACGGTACGGCGTCCTGCCGGCCGCCTTCGACGCGGCAACCGATCCGATCGACGTCTACGCGACCGACCGGGCCTACTGGCGGTCGATGTGGCATCGACCCGTGCGAACAGAAAGGCACACGAAATGAGAATCCGTTGCTGTCAGTGTTGCGCTGCCCTCATCATCCCGGCCCTGCTGACCGCCTTGGCCGGCGTCGGCGATGCGGCGAGGAAGAAGCCCGTCATGCCGGACCTGACGCGTGGCGGAACGAAGGACGACAAGCACGACTGGAACCTCGGGCCCACCGGCGCGAGGGGATGGATGTGGGCGCGGAAGCTCGAGACCACCGACACCCGGCAGATCCTCGTGACCAAGGTCGATGAGGGCTCGCCCGCCGACGGCGTGCTGGAGGCCGGCGACGTGATCCTCGGCGTCGGCGGCAAGCCGTTCGCCGACGATTGCCGCAAGGCCTTCGGCCGCGCGATCACGGAGGCCGAGCGAGCCGAGAACAAGGGCGTACTGGAGCTGATCCGCTGGCGCGACGGCCGGCGGCAGGCGGTGCGGCTCGAACTGCCGGTGATGGGCAGCTACGCCGAGACGGCGCCGCGAGGGTGCGCGAAGTCGCGGAAGATCCTCGAGGCCGGCTGCCGGCACATCGCCAAGCGGATGAAGGGCGGGATCGACGGCAAGATCAACGCGTTGGCGCTGCTGGCGACGGGCAGGAAGGAATACCTCCCGCTGGTGCGCGACTACGCCCGCCAGGCGGGCCCGGCGGACCTGAAGCTGAGGCTGCATTCCAAGAGCGGGATGGCGGCCTGGGGCTGGGGGTATACCAACCTGCTGCTGACGGAGTACTACCTGGCCACGGGCGACAAGGCGGTCCTGCCCGCCATTCGCGAGTATTCGGTGAACATCGCGAAGGGCCAGAGCATCGTCGGGTCGTGGGGTCACGGGATGGCCTGGCCGGACCGCAACCGGGGGGCGTTGCACGGCCCGCTGGGCGGCTACGGCGCGCTGAACCAGGCGGGGCTGGTCTGCCATCTGTCGATGGTGCTGGCGACGAAGTGCGGCGTGAAGCACGCGGAGGTCGATCGGGCAATCGCGAAGGCGAACCGGTTCTTCGGCTTCTACATCGGCAAGGGGGCGATTCCCTACGGCGATCATCGCCCGGGCTGGCAGGTGCACGACGACAACGGCAAGAACTCGATCGCTGCCGTCCTGTTCGACTTGCAGGGGCGCGGCGACGGGGCGCGGTTCTTCTCGAAGATGACCGTCGCCAGCTACGGCGAGCGGGAGCGCGGGCACACGGGCAACTACTTCAGCTTCCTGTGGGGCCCGCTCGGCGCCAACCGCGCGGGGGCCGACGCCGCGGCCGCCTACCTGAAGGAGCTTCGCTGGTTCTACGACCTCAATCGCCGCGCCGACGGCAGCTTCCCCTACCAGGGCGGCGCGGGGATGGGCGGCGGCGAGCACAAGTACGGCAGATGGGACTGCACCGGCGCTTTTCTACTCGCCTACGCCCTGCCGCTGAAGAAGCTCCACATCACCGGCAAGTCCACCAGCGCCGCCAACGAGCTGACCGGCCGGGAGCTGGCCGAAGTCGTCGGGGCCGGGCGAGACTTCAGCTCCTGGCACATGGGCATCGAGCCGTATCGCAAGAAGAGCCCGAAGCAGTTGATGGCCCACCTGCAAAGCTGGTCGCCGGCCGTTCGTCACCGGGCCTCGGCGGCGCTGGCCGAGATGGAGGGCGACTTCGTCCCCGCGCTGCTGAAGGTGCTGACCGGCGAGGACCTGACGGCGAGATACGGCGCCTGTCAGGCGCTCGGCGCGCTGAAGGCCCGCGCCGCGGCGGCCGTGCCTGCGCTGACGAAGACGCTGGCCGCCCCCGACGTGTGGCTGCGGATTCAGGCGACGTATGCCCTCGCGAGCATCGGCGCCCCGGCCAGGCCGGCCGTGCCGGAGATGCTCAAGCTCGCCGTCAGAGAGGACCCCGGCGATCCGGGCCAGATCACCCAGCGCTACCTGGCGTTCGGGCTGTTCTATCCGGGCGGGGCGCTGCGGATGGTCGGGCTGATCTCCAAGTCGGCCGAGGGCGTGGACCGGCAGTTGCTCTACGCCGCCGTCGAGAAGCTGCTCCAGAACCCCGACGGCCGGGCGCGCGGGGCCGTCGGCTCCGTCTACAAGCAGCTCAGCTACGAAGAGCTCAAGCCGATCCTCCCGGCGATCCACCAGGCGATCGTCGAGCCCTCGCCCAGCGGCGTGATGTTCGCCAGCGGCATCCGCCTGCGCGGCCTTGAGCTGCTGGCGAAGTACCGCGTCAGGGAAGGCATGCCGTTGTGCATCCGGATCATGGACATCGAGAAATGGGGCAAGCGGAATCGGATCAGCGGATGCCTGAAGATCCTGCGGACTTACGGCGGCGCCGCCAAGGCCGTCCTGCCGGAGCTGCGCGAGCTGGAGAAGAAGCTGCTGGCCCACCGCGAGGCCCGGGGGCTTAGGCCGCAGATCGACCTGCTCCGCCAAGTCATGGCCGAGATCGAAGCCGCCAAGGACGCCCCGGCGCTGCGAAGCCTGGGAGCGAGCAAGGGCGGACGCTAGGCGCATGCCCGGGACGTGGCGCCGGGTGCCACGCAACGCCGGTAATCAAGTTGTGGCCTCCGGGGCCGCGAAGGCCTTTGCTCGTTGCCTTTCCTTCTTGGTAGCCATGCGGAGATTCGGTGGGCCGGCGGGGGGATCATTC
>Ga0180437_10002864_pt1 | contig 26582 bp, 19 predicted proteins | sample SS_ome_4_FD_132410 | JGI IMG/M metagenome (GOLD analysis project Ga0180437, IMG submission 132410) | Hypersaline lake sediment archaeal communities from the Salton Sea, California, USA - SS_3_D_1 metaG | ecosystem: Environmental > Aquatic > Non-marine Saline and Alkaline > Hypersaline >... | reverse complement strand
TGATCTCGGCAGTGATCGCCAGCTTCTTCCTGGATTGGACCCGCCGGGGCGTGAAGCAGCCGCTGGTCCAGAACGTGGTCCGTCCCGAACTGCGCAGCACCGCGATGGCGCTGACGGAGTTCTTCCAGGGGGCAGTGGCGTCGGTGATCATCATATTGTTCGGCAACTTCGCCGACCAATTCGGACTCACCCGGACGCTGCTGGTGCTGGCCTGCGGGTTCTGGGTCGTCGCGCTGCTGGTGACGATCGCCTACTACTTCGTCTACCCACCCGAGGCCCGGCGGCTGCGGGAGGAGATGCAGGAACGGCGCGAGATCATCGTCGGCCAGGCAGGGTGAGGGGGAAACCCGAACCGTGATCACGACACGCCAGCGGATCCTGAACACGCTCAACTTCGAAGACACGGACCGGGTTCCCCTGCTCGGCGGGTGGATCATCGCCGATGCGCACCAGCAGGCAATCGCCGGATGTACGGCGCGGGAGTACTGGCAGGACCCGACCCGCTGGGCCATCGAGGCCCACCGCGTCCTGGGTGTCGACGGCATGATCATGGTGGTGGTGCCTGAAGCGCCAGGGGAATACCTGTTCGACACCGACGTGCTGAACAAGGAGAACCTGGAACGGGTCAAAGAGCGATACAGGAACCCGGAGGACGTCCTGGCGCACGCGCGGTCGTTGCCCTCGCCCCAGGAAGCAGCACGGGCGTTCGACGTCGAGGCGTGGAAGGAGGACTTCAGGGCCGAGGTCCTGGCCACGCAGCAGCGGATGGGCGATCCGGATTCCGGGATCGTCTATCTGCCGACGCTGTGGGACATCGTCCACCCCACCTTCGAGTGGTACTGGGATTTCGGATACGAGAACTACCTCATGTTCATGCAGCTCTATCCCGAGGCAGCGGACCAGTTCTTCGGCGTGCACGCGGCCGTGACGAGGAAGACCGCCGAGGCCGCCGTCCAGCTTTACCGGGAGTTGGATTTAGCGCCGCTGACGCTGATCGGGACCGATATCTGTGGCGGCGGCGGACCGCTGATCTCACCCAAGCGCCTGCGGGAGGTTTATTTCCCCCACGTGCGCCGGTCGCTGGAGCCGCTGCGCGAGGCGGGCATCCGGACGGTATGGCACTCCGACGGCGACATCCGCCCGCTGGTCGACGACATCCTCGCCTGCGGCGTGTCGGGGTTCCAGGGCTTCCAGGAGGAGTACGGAGTCGACATCGCCGAGATCGCCCGCCATCGCACGCTGGACGGCGAGAAGCTGACGATCTTCGCCGGCCCCTCGGTGACGACGACGCTGCCGCGGGGGAGCGTGGAAGACGTGCGCCGGGAGGTAGAGCGCATCATCGACACGTTGGTGGACGCGTGTGCCCTGTTCATCCTTCCGGCGAACAACATCCTGCCCGACTGCCCGGTGGACAACGTGATCGAAATGCATCGTCACACGATTCAATACGGCCAACGCGCACGGGCGACCCGGCCGGGTCTCCCAGAATAAGGAGGTGCCTATGGTCTGATCCAGGCAAGATGAACCCTGTATGATGGGTGCTGCGGATCGCACAGGACGATGCATCCGCCCACGCACAGTAGCAGACGATAAACAAGGACGAATAAGGAGGATCTGATGTCCGCAAGAGACCGTAAGCGAATACTGATCGTGGCCATCCTGCTGGCCCTGGTGACAGCCTGCACGGCGGCGCCAGCGGCGCCTGAGGAGGCCGAGGGGCCCGACACACTGAAGGTATGGATAGCATGGGGCAACAACCCCGAGTGGCTGCAGAACTTCTTCGACCAGTATGGCGAGGCCGCAGGCGTTCAGGTGGAAGTGAACGCGAACGTGGAGGCCGACAAGATCATCACCGGCCTGTCCGGCACGGAACCGCCCGACGTGTTGATCCTCAGCGGCCCCGACGACGTCGGCTCGTGGGCGCGCGAGGAACTGGTGCTCCCGCTGGACGACGTCATATCGGCCAACGACATCGACATGGACGACATGTATCCGGCGCCGCTGGGCCAGTGCAAGTACATCGGCAAGTACTACTGCCTGCCCTGGGGCACGGACAACTACGCCCTGTTCTGGAACAAGGACCTGTTCGAGGACGCCGGACTGGATCCAGAAAAGCCGCCGCAGACGATGGAGGAACTGGTTGAATACGCCGACAAGCTCACCAAGTTCGACGACGAGGGGAACCTGACCCAGGTCGGCTTCATCCCGGACTTCTCCTGGTCCCACATCGATCTCTACGCGGCGATGTTCGGCGGCTACTGGGTCAACGAGGACGGGACGAAGGTGCTGATGGATTCACAGCCTATGATCGACGCCATGAAGTGGGAGCAACAGTTCTACACCAAGTACGGCGTCGATGAGGTGCTGCGGTTGAGCTCCGGGCTGGGCGACTATATGTCGCCGGATCAGGGCTTCTACGCCGGCAAGGTGGCGATGCAGGTAGAGGGAGAGTGGCAGCCCGGCAAGAATTTCATCGGGATGTACAAGCCAGAGCTGAACTACGGCGTGGCCCCCTTCCCGCCGCCGGCGGACCATCCGGAACGGAAGAACACGAACGTGGTCGCGGGCACCGTCGTCGTGATCCCCAGCAACGTGCCGAGCACCGAGGCCTCCGGCAAGCTGCTGGCCTGGATGATGGAGCCGCAGACCGTGGCCGATTTCTTCGTGGAGAACTTCAACCTGCCCACCAGCAAGAAAGCGGCCGAAGACCCCCGCTTCGCTGAGAACGAGAAGTTCATGGTGTTCGTCGAGATGATGGGAGACCCGAACGCCCGAACCGCGCCCCGCACGATCATCGACGCTGAGATTATCACCGAGCTGGAGATGATCGAGGAGCAAGTGCTCCACGCAGGGGCCGAACCGGAGCCGCTGCTGCGGGAGGCCCAGGAGAAGCTGCAGCCCATGCTGGACGAGGCGCTGGGCAAATAACTCGTGGCCGCCCGACCACGAAGATCTGAATGAACGGAAGGTTTCCCCTCCCTCTCCCGGCCAGTATGAGGGGAGGGAGGGAGATCCAAACCGCCGGATAGGGAGATGGTGAATGCAAAACCAACGTAAGATCCTTTCCAAGAGAGGGGGATCCGGCGCACGTCGGGGCTGGAGCCCGCGCACGCGACGGAATTTCATCACGGGCGTCCTGTTCATCTCGCCGTGGATCATCGGGTTCCTGGCCTTCACGCTGTATCCCATGCTGGCGTCGCTCTTCTACAGCTTCACCGAATACCACATCCGCAAGCCCCCAGAGTGGGTCGGCGCCGCGAACTACGTCGGCCTGGTCGAGGACAAGCTCTTCTGGAAGTCGCTGGCCAACACCGGATACATGGTCGTGATCGCAGTTCCCCTGACCCTGGCCTGCTCCTTCCTGTGCGCCGTCCTGCTCAACCTGAAGCTGCGGGGACAGTCGATCTACCGGGTCATCTATTTCCTCCCGTCGATCGTCCCCGTCGTCGCCAGCACGCTGCTGTGGCTGTGGATCCTCAACCCGAACAGTGGCCTGTTGAACACCCTGCTGAGCACCGTGGGCATCCGGGGGCCCAACTGGTTCCGCGACCCCAATTGGTCCAAACCGGCGTTGATCATGCTGGGCCTATGGGGTATGGGGCAGACGATCATCATCTACCTGTCGGGCCTGCAGGACGTGCCGGTCTCGCTGATCGAGGCGGCTGAGCTGGACGGTGCAACGTGGTTGCAGCGGCTGCGATACGTGACGATTCCGATGGTCTCCCCGCTCACGCTGTTCAATCTGATCATGGGCGTGATCACCATGTTCCAGTACTTCACCCAGGCCTACCTGTTCAGCGGCAGTGCCACCACATCGAGCCAGGTCTCGACGCCCCTGGGCGCCCCCCTCAACTCGACCCTCTTCTACAGCGTCTACCTGTACCACCTGGCGTTCAGCCTTCTGAAATTCGGATATGCCTCAGCGATGGCCTGGATCCTGTTCATCATCATCATCGTGTGCACGATACTCCTCCTGCGCGCATCGGAGCGCTGGACGTATTACGCGGGGTAAGCGCATGGAACCATCTAACGCTCAAGAATCGATTGGATATCGACACGTGCCCCACTGGCTACGGCGGATCCTGCAAGGCTTGCTGGGCCACACCGGCCTCATCGTCGTGGGGCTCTTCTTCCTGGTCCCGTTCCTGTGGATGCTTTCCACGGCGCTCAAGACGAATCAGGACGTGTTCCGGCTGCCGCCCACTCTCCTGCCGCGCGACAACCTGCGGGTGGCGGTCGACGGCGAGGATCTCCCGCTGTACGACGTCGCGCTCGAGGACGGCGTCCAAAGGTTAGCGCTGGTCAGCATCTCGGACGGCGTAGGGACCTTTGTAGACCCGGAAAATCCCGCCGCGACGATGAACGTCCGGATGCGCGACGCCGAGGCCATCTTGGTGGTCGCGCCCCAGTGGCGCAACTTCCCCGACGCGATGAACCGGGCGACACGCTCGGGGCTGGGCGTCAACTTCTGGACCTACGTCAAGAACAGCCTGATCATCGCGTTCTTCACCATCATCGGCTCGCTGGTCTCCGCCGCGCCCGTGGCCTACGGCTTCGCCCGCGTGAAATGGCCAGGACGGGACATCGTCTTCCTGCTGGTGTTGAGCACGATCATGCTGCCGTACCAGGTGACGATGATCCCGATGTACGTGGTGTTCACGACCAAGCTGCACTGGGGAGACACGCTCCTGCCGCTGGTCGTGCCCACGTTCTTCGGCAGCGCCTTCGACATTTTCCTGCTGCGGCAGTTTTTCAGGACGATCCCGGAGGAGATGTGCGACGCGGCGCGGGTGGACGGGGCATCGGAGTTTCGCATCTTCACGAACATCGTCCTCCCCCTGTCGAAACCGGCGCTGACGAGCATCGCCATATTCACGTTCCTGTGGGCGTGGAACGACTTCGTGGGGCCGAGCATCTATCTGACCAGCCCGCAGAACTTCACCATGGCACTGGGGTTGCAGGACTTCCGCGGACAGCACCAGGTGGCTTGGAACCTGCTGATGGCTGCATCGGTCGTCTTCACGGTTCCGATCATCACCGCCTTCTTCTTCGCCCAGCGCACCTTCATCCAGGGGGTGAAGCTGACGGGACTGAAGGAATAGACGGATGGAGCTATTCAGGGCACAGAAGCAGACCCAGACCCGCTGGGCCAACTTCGAGAATCCCCGCGGCGAGAAGGGCCAAGGGGGCCAAGAGAACGCAGGCGCGAAGGGGCACGCGTTCGAGCCCCTGGGCGCAGGCGAGACCAAGGTCCTGCTCGACGTCCCCGGGTGTGGCATCATCCGCCGCATCTGGCTGACCGTCACGGACCGGTCCCCCGAGATACTGCGATCGCTGCGGCTGGAGATGTTCTGGGACCGGGCGCCCACCCCGGCGATCGCCGCGCCTGTGGGGGACTTCTTCTGTACCGGGCTGGGGCAACTGGTGCCGTTCGAAAACGAGCTGTTTTCCAGCCCCGAGGGCCGGTCGTTCAACTGCTTCGCCCCCATGCCATTTCGCACGGGAGCGCGCATCACACTGACCAACGACTCGACCGAGGACCTGTCCCACCTGTTCTACCAAGTCAACTATGTGTTGACCGTCGACTACTCGTCGACCAACGAGCTGGCAAAAGACGCGCTCTATTTCCACGCCTTCTGGCATCGAGAACGGCCCACCCGGTTGGGCGAGGACTTCGAGATCCTGCCGCTGGTGCACGGAGAGGGACGGTACATCGGGGCCAACATCGGCGTCATCACGTACCCCATCTACGCCGGCACGTGGTGGGGGGAGGGCCAGGTCAAGATCTTCCTGGACGGGGACAGGCCACACCCCACGCTGGTGAACACGGGAACCGAGGACTACATCGGCACCGGCTGGGGGCAGGGTGTGTTCGCCCACCGCTACCAGGGTTCACTGATCGCAGACCGCGAGAACGGCCTATGGTCCTTCTACCGTCTGCACATCCCCGATCCGGTCTGTTTTCACCAGGAGTGCCGGGTCACACTCCAGCAGATGGGCGGGGCGCTCAAGGGCGTGCTGCTCAAACTGAAGGAGAGAGGCACTCGCTTGAGGATCGTGAGCGCCGACAGAGACGGACAGCTCATCCGAGCGCTGGAACACGACCCTCCGATGCGCCTGGAAGACGACCGGATCGACCTGCACGATTGGTGCAACTACTACCGCCAGGACGACGTATGTGCCACAGCCTATTTCTACCTGGACCAGCCAGAGAATGGGCTGCCCCCCATCGCAACGTGCGCGGAGCGCATCGCCCGGTTGCCGACCCCCACGGACGACGCAGGCGCAGAACCAGAGACGGCCCCGCTGATTCCGCCCACCATCCTTGAGACCATGGTTGAGAAAGGCTCCCTTCGCGCCCAGGGCGACGGTTTCGCCCTGACGTTCACCAATTCCATCGTCCCGGGCACGATCACGGCCGTCGCCGGCCTCGAGGTGGACCACCAGGCTGTGGACACGTCGCAGATCAGCGTCGTCTCACCAGGCGGTGATGACCTCCCAGCAAGCGCGATCTCAGACGAGCGGGCGCTGCCCTTTCCGGTGGGGACACACATCACGGTGCGCGTGGCCGGCACGCGGCTGAAACACGGGCCACACCGGATCGCGCTGCACCTCACTTTCCTGGAGGTCGGCCCGCTCACAATCCCTGCCGTGGACGTTCTCGGGTGAACTACCCCTATCGCATCCGAAGAAAGGAGATACCGATGACGCTGAAAATCGCTCTGACCGGAACGGGCTCCATCGCGAAAGTACACGCCCAGGCCATCCAGAACACACCGGACACCGAAATCGTGGCGGTGGTCAACCACCGCCCGGAATCGATGCGAGCCTTCGCGGCTGAGTTTGGCATCGAGCGGCAGTACCCCGACGTCGGCGCGATGCTGGAGGATGGTGACGTGGACGCGCTGATCGTCGGAACGCCGAATTACCTGCACGCACCCCAGACCATCGCCGCGCTGGAGGCAGGCGTGCACGTGATGGTCGAGAAGCCGATGGCGATGGACGCAGCCGAGGCGAAAGAAATGCTGGACACCAGTCGAAGGTGTGGGGTACTCCTCATGGTGGCCCACTGCTGGCGCTTCGACCCCGAGGTCCTGTGGCTCCGAAAGCAGGTCGAGGCCGGGAAGCTGGAGAGGATCGTGCGCACCAAGGGGTACGGCGTGCACGTCCACTGGGGGCCGAGCGGCTGGTTCACCCAGAAGATCTACGCCGGCGGCGGAGCGATGGCCGACATGGGCATCCACGCGCTGGACACGGCCCGCTTCCTCCTCGGCGACCCGCAACCAGTGAGCGTGTACGCCTGCATCGACACGGTGTACAAGGACTTCGACGTGGACGACACCGGCGTGATCCTGGTCAACTGGGAGGGCGGTGCCATGTCGACCATCGAGTCGGGTTGGTGGCAGCCACACGCCGACGGGGTGGAGGCCGCGACCCAACTCTACGGCACCGGCGGCTTCGGGCAGATCTTCCCCACGTACCTGGAGCTGCTGGACGCCGAGCGCGAGGCTGTGGAGCGGGTCGACGCCGGTTTCCCGGCCGTCCGCGACCCGCACTGCCCACAGAGCATGTACGACGACCAGATGGCGTACTTCGTGGAGTGCATCCAGAGCGGGCGGACACCCAGTCCGGGAGGGCTGGAGGGGTGGATCAACATGCGGGTGGTGGATGCGGCATACGAAAGCGCCCGCACCGGGAAAGTAGTGGCGCTATGAACGCAGCGGCTGCGAAAGCAACAGCCACCAAAGTAGTCGCTACCCAGGTAGCGGCTACCAAAGTAGCCGTCATCGGCGGCGGATCCTCCTACACCCCTGAACTGGTCAACGGGTTCCTGGCGCGCGCTGACTCGTTTCTCCTCACCGATCTGTGGCTGATGGACGTCGCGCCGGAGCGGCTGGAGATCGTGGGCGGGTTCGCCCAGCGCATGGTGCAGGCCAAGGGCAACCCCTTCGCGGTACACCTGACGACCGACCGGCGCGAGGCGGTGCGCGGCGCCCACAGCGTGATCACGCAGTTCCGGGTGGGAGGGATGCAGGCCCGCCGGGAGGACGAGTACCTGGGCCGGCGCCATGGGCTGATCGGCCAGGAGACGACCGGCGTCGGCGGCATGGCCAAAGCGCTGCGCACCATCCCAATGGTCCTCGAACTAGCGCAGGACATGCAGGAACTGGCCCCCGGCGCACTGCTGGTCAACTTCGCCAACCCGTCCGGCCTGGTGGCGGAAGCCCTGAACCGGTACGCCCCGGAAGTCCCGGCGGTGGGCGTGTGCAACTCGCCGATCACGACCAAGATGGAGATTCTGGAGCACCTGGGGAGGCAGCAGGGCATCCAGTTCGCTCCGGAGCAAGCGGAGCTGGACACGTTGGGGCTGAACCACCTCTCGTGGCACCGGGGTCTGACCGTTTACGGCCAGGACATATGGCCGCAGGTGCTGGCCGGATACCTGGAGGAACTCCGGGCCGATCCCGATCCAGAATGGGACCCGCGCACGATCGAGGTGCTGGGGATGATCCCGAACTACTACCTGCAGTACTACTACCACACCGGTCGCAAGCTGGCGGCACAGGAGGAGTGGCCGCCCTCCCGCGCTGAAGAAGTCATGGAGATCGAGGCCGGCCTGTTGCGGCAATATGCCGAGCCGGACCGGACCAGGCCGCCAGCGGACCTGATGAAGCGAGGCGGCGCGTACTACTCCACGGTCGCCACCCAACTACTGGACGCCCACTACAACGACCTGGGGGAGACGCACGTCGTCAACGTGCCTCACGGCGGAGCGGTTCCGGGCTGGCCGGAGGATTGGGTGCTGGAAATGCCGTGCCGCGTGGACGGGAGCGGGATCCATCCGCTGCCGGCAAAGCCACTGCCACCGGTCTGTTTCGGCCTGCTGGCCCACGTGAAGGCATACGAGCTGCTGACGGTGGAGGCCGCGGTGCACGGCGACCGCGACGCCGCATACCAGGCGCTGCTCGTGCATCCGCTCGGCCCGCCGGCCGACCAGGTCCAGGCCGTGCTCGACGATATGTTGGAGACCCACCGCGCCCATCTGCCACAATTCTGGGGGCAAGGATGACCCGCTACTTCCTTGGCGTCGACGTCGGCGCGACGAAGAGCCACGCCCTGATCGCCGATGACCTGGGCCAGACGCTGGGATTCGGAGCGGGCGGCCCCGGCAACCCCGAGAGCGTCGGGTACGACGGCCTGGCGGAGGTGCTTCAGACCATCACCCGGCAAGGGTTGGACGGAGCAGGAATCACCGCCGGCGAGATCGCCGGCGCCGGATTTGGGATCGGAGGATATGACTGGCCCTCGCAGCGGGGACTCATCCTGGGGGCCATCGCTCCCCTCGGACTGAGCGCGCCACTGGAGATCGTCAACGACGCCCTGATCGGCCTGCTGGCCGGCGCCGCGGAGGGCTGGGGCGTGGCGGTCGTAGCGGGCACGAGCTGCAACTGCTGGGGTTGGGATCGCGAGCGGCGGGCCGGCCGCATGACCGGATTTTCGTGGCTGGGCGAAGCGGCAGGCGCCGGCGAGCTGGTCCTGGCAGCCATGCGGGCCGTCGCGCGCGAGTGGACCCGGCGCGGTCCCCCCACCCGATTGACCCAGGCGTTTGTCGAACTGGCAGGTGCCCGAGACAGCGAGGACCTGATCGAGGGCCTGACCACGGAGCGCATCCACTTGAACGCGGCCGCCGCTCCGCTCGTCTTCCAGGTCGCCGCGGAGGGTGACCGCATCGCCCAGGAACTGGTCCGGTGGGCCGGACGTGAGTTAGGGAGCCTGGCGGTCGGCGTCGTCCGCCAGTTGGGCTTCGAGCCGCTGACCTTCGACCTGGTACTGGCGGGCAGTTTCTTCGACGGCAGCCCGGTGTTGGCCGATTGTCTGGGAGAAACCGTCCACGCGGTCGCGCCCGGCGCTCGTCTCGTGGGGCTGACCGTGCCGCCCGTCGTCGGCGGCGTGCTGTTAGGGCTAGAGCAAGCAGGCGAGGACGCGCCCGCCGTGCGGGAAACGTTGATCCGATCCACCCAGGAGATGCTGAGGGAAAAATGAAATCACTCATTCCATTCACCCAAACGCTGGCGTCGGCCAGCGCCCAGGTGATCAAGCGCTATTTCCGCGCCGAGTTCACCGTGGAGCGCAAGGACGACGCAACCCCGGTCACCATCGCGGACAGGGAAGCCGAGCGGGTGATGCGAGAGCTTATCATGAAGGAGTGCCCGACGCACGGCATCATCGGCGAGGAATGGGGGGAGCATGAGCCGGACGCCGAATACGTGTGGGTGCTGGACCCCATCGACGGCACCAAGAACTTTGTCAGCGGGAGCTTCCTGTTTGGCACGCTGATCGCGCTGCTGCACCACGGCCGTCCCATCCTGGGCGTGATCCACCACCCGCTGTTCGACCAGTTCCTGGTCGGCACGGAAGGGCAGGCATGGCTCAACGGAGAGGGTGTGTCGGTGCGCGCCTGCGACAAGATCGAGGACGCGACGGTGCTGACATCGTCCCACTGGAACGTGCACCGCCTGCGCAACGGGGCGGCGTTCGACGCGCTCACCCACCGGGGCCGGCTTTACCGGACGTGGGGCGACTGCCACGGCTACTACCTGATCGCGACCGGTACCGCCGATATCATGATCGACGCCGCCGTCGCGATCTGGGATGCGATGGCGCTGATCCCGATCGTCGAAGGAGCCGGGGGCAGGATCACCGACTACGAGGGAGGTGACCCCGTGAGATGCAACGGCCTGATCGCCACGGGCGGAGCGATTCACGACGAGGTGGTAAGGCTTCTGAACCCATAATTTTGAACCAACCTTGCGAAGGTTGCGCATAGTCTTTGCCGCAGGATCGCTTTCGAACGAGAAGATCTCCCTGGTTTGTAGACTATCACGTAACCTTCGCAAGGTTTGGAGGCTCGCAAACCGGGAACCTAGCACAGAGAATGGAGAAGAAGCTTCGCGAGGATTGGAGTAGGGGTATGAATTCAGACCATTTGACCGTCGGCACCGCGCAACAGATCATCACTCCATCGCTGGAACGCCCCGTATATCTGGCCGGTTTCGGCCAGAACCGGGTGGCTCAGAAGATCCACGACGACCTGACCGTGCGCGCGCTGGCGTTGGGTCTTGGCGACACGTGCCTGGTGCTGGCAGCGCTGGATCTGCTGGGATTGCCGCGTATCCATTGCCAGGAGATCGAGCGGCGGGTGAACGAGCGCGCACCTGGCACGCGCCTCGTGCTGGCCTGCACGCACACCCACCACGGCCCTGACACGCTCGGGCTGTGGGGGCCGGATGCAACGACGCCCGGCACGGATGCCGGATATCTGTCCAGCCTCAAAGACGATGTAGTGGACACGGTCCTGGCAGCCCTGGAACGCCCCCAGCCCGCCCGGTTGCGCAGCGCATCCGTCCACGTGCCGGGGGTGGCCAAGAACGCGCGCGACCCACAGATCCTCGACGACGAACTGACGTGCGCGCAGTTCTGCCATCCCGAGCACGGCAGCACGCTGGCGACAGTGCTGGATTTCCCCTGCCATCCCGAAGTGCTCTGGGAGCACAACACGACGATCACCGCCGACTACCCGGGATTCCTGCGGCAGATGGTCGAAGCGGATACCGGCGCACCGTGCCTGTTCTTCGCCGGGGCACTGGGGGGTATGATGACGCCCGACGTCCAGGATCATTCCTTCGCGGAGGCCGAGGCGATGGGCCACGTGCTGGCGCAGGCCGCGCTCGACGTGCTACGCGAGGCGGAGGCAACCACCGTCGATGTGATAGAATACGCAAGCCGCGAATTCGCCATCCCGATGACAAATCCGCTGTTCAGAATGGCGATGGAGGGGGGCCTATTGTCCGGGACGCTTGCCAGCGAAGAGCTGGTGACCACGGAAGCCAACCTGCTGAAGATCGGTCCCGTCTGGCTCGCCGGTGTGCCGGGCGAGCTGCTGCCCAAACTAGGGCTGATGGTGAAGCAGGAGCTGTGGCAGGCCGGCGCGGAGGTCGCGGGGGTGATCGGGCTGGCCAACGACGAACTGGGATATATTCTCCCGCAGGAGGATTATGCCTATCCTGAAGATCCTTTCGACCCCGGCGAGCATTACGAGGAGACCATGTCGGTCGGGCCGGAGGCTGGACCCCGGCTGATGGCGACGATACGAGCGATGCTGAACAAATCCTGAACAAAGCGAACCTTGCGAAGGTCCCGCATAGCCCTGACCACGAGATAGGTTTCGAATCGGACGGCCTCCCTGGTTTGTAGGCTATCGCGCAACCTTCGCAAGGTTTGGATTTTGTACCATAAGGAGCTCACCTATGTCTACACTGGCAATTCTGGGTGGCACGCCCACCCGCACCGAACCGTATCCCGCCTGGCCGGTCTACGATGAGCGCGACATCGCCGCCGTCACGGCTGTGATCAAGTCGGGCCGCTGGGGCGGCTACCCGTATCCGGGCCCGCAGACCGCCGAATTCGCACGCCGCTTCGCCCAGATGCAGGGCGGCGGCCACGCCGTGCCCATGGCCAACGGCACCGTCACGATGGAGGTCGCGCTGCGCGCGGCCGACGTCGGCTGGGGCGACGAGGTGATCGTGCCGGCCTACACCTTCCAGGCCACCGCAGCCGCGCCCATGGCCACCGGTGCCATCCCGGTTATCGTGGACGTCGATCCAGAGACCTACTGCATCGATCCCCAGGCAGCCGAGGCAGCGATCACGCCCAGGACGAAGGCGGTCATCCCGGTACACCTGGGCGCGCAGATGGCCGATATGGACGCCATGATGGATATCGCCGGACGGCACAACTTGATCGTGGTCGAGGACTGCGCCCACGCGCACGGAGCCACGTGGCGCGAGCAGGGCGCGGGCACCTTCGGGCACTTCGGCTCGTTCAGCCTGCAGTCGTCGAAGATCCTGACGACGGGCGAGGGGGGCGTGTTGCTGTGCCGCACGCCGGAGCTGGCGGCCCGGGCGGCCAGTGTCATCGACTGCGGCCGCCCACACGCGGTGGATGCGCCCCACCACGAGATCGAGTCACCCGACGCGCCCGGCCAGGCGTTCACGATGGGCGCCAACTATCGCCTGACCGAGCTACAGGCAGCGCTGGGCAACGTGGCCCTGGAGCGCTTCCCCGAACAGGCCAGGCAACGGGAGGAAATGGCCGCCTACCTGGAGGAGAGCCTCAGCGAGATCCCCGGCGTGCGGCTGCTCAAGCGGGACCCGCGCCACACGACTCGCTCCTTCTACCGCTACGTCTTCGCCATCCAGCCGGACGTCTTCGGCGCCGAGCACGACGTGGTGTGCGCCGCGCTGGCCGCCGAGGGGATTCCCTGTTGGGTCGGGTACGAGGCGATGCATCACTACACGCTCTTCCAACCGGGGATCTCGAAGTTGCCTGTACCTAACACCTTCCCCGACAGGTTCGATTTTGACCAGATGCACCTGCCCGAGGCCGAGCGCGCCTGCGAGCAGGAGGCCGTCTGGCTCGATGAGTGCGTCTTCCGGGCTGGCTACCAGGGGGTAGACGACGCTGCGGCCGCGATCGCGAAGATCCAGCCGAACGGCGCCAAGCTGGCGGGGCTGAAGCAGAGACAGAAATGATCGGAGTACTGCACCCTACGTGTACACAACCTGCTGACGGGCAGGCGCTGGACCCGGCGCCTGCCCGGACCTGTTCTGAGGTTCAACAGGAGGCTTTTTGCCAGCATTGCGTCAGCCCTTTGACTACGATCTCATCCTATGCTAGAATCTACACGTAGGGCCATTCAAGACCGATGTCCTTCAGCGAAGACTGCGGGATCAGAGAACGAGACTCCCGGAACAACGTCAAGCCAAATGGAAGCCCGGCAGCAGGCACTTGTGGAGCACGACCCAATGGAACTGGCGATTGTCATCCTGAATTGGAATGCAGTGGCGGATACGGTTCGGTGTATTCGGGACATCTCCTCGTGGAAGCGTCTTCAGCCACCGGTTTGGGTGGTGGACAATGCCTCCACGGATGGCAGCCTCAAGGTTATCTCACAGGAATTTCCTGAAGTACACCTGATACGCAACTCGACCAACCTGGGTTTTGCCGGCGGAAACAACCGGGGGATCCTGGGCGCGCTCTCCATGGGAGATATGCCGATTCTCCTATTAAGCAGCGACATCTGGATCGATGAAGACAACGTCATTGGACTCCTGAACACTCTCAAGGCCAACGAACAAATCGGCTGCGTCGGACCGCTGCTCTATGATGCCGTTCATAGAGACAAACTGTTGGCAGCCGGGCGGAAGGACCCTGCCCTGCATCGCCGTTGGGCCATCGACAGGCTGCCGACAGGCACGTCTGTGCCAATCATCGTCGAGTGTCTGCCGGGAGCCGTGGTCATCGTGCGAGAGAAAGTCTTTCGCCAGGTGGGTCTGCTGGATATGGATTTTTTCTACGGCAACTCGGTGGCCGATCTATGCCTGCGCGCCAGACAGCATGGCTTCCTGAGCGCCTTGGACATCCGTGCGCGCGCCTTTCACGAATTACGGCGCCGGTCTGAGTTTCGCGACACACTGTACACCTACTACCTCATCCGCAACCGTTTCCTCCTGGTTCGCAAGTTTCATCAGAAGTGGAAGTTGCCGCTGTTCGGCGTGTGGACTCTCTTCAGCCTGACTCAGGCGATGAAGGCACGGTTGAACGGCCAACCCTCCAAAGCCCGGGCCATCCGGCTGGGGCTGCACGATGGCCTGCGAGGGCCCTTTGGCCGCCAGAACAAGCGCGTGCTATCCATCGTTTCTGGTGCAACCGGGAGGTTTGACGGCCCGGTGGAGCTTTCCAGGCTGTGACCGTTTCAGGCCCATCAGAGCCTCAAAGCGATGAGAATCCTCCACGTGGTACACGGCTACCCTCCCTCAATGGGCGGCTCCCAGTGGCTGGTGAAGAACCTGTCCGAGCAACTGGTCTCACGCCACCGTGACGAGGTGAGCGTCTTCACCACAGTGGCCTACCGGATGGAGCATTTCTGGCGCTCCGACGAGCCGGCGATGCCAGCCGGCGAACAGGAGATCAACGGAGTCACGGTCCGCCGCTTCCCCGTCTTCAACCGCTTGAACGCGCTCCGCTGGTTCAGCGCCGGCGTAGCGTACAGGCTGCGCCTGCCCTACAACGACTGGCTGCGCACCATGTATACCGGCCCACTGATCTGCGGAATGGCCCAGGCAATCGCAAACAGCGGGGCTGAGGTCGTGTTCGCGACCGCGTTTCCACTGATGCACATGTACTACGCGCTGGCAGGCGCGCGACGGGCGGGAATCCCGATCGTCTTCCTGGGTGCGATTCACACCGCCGACGAGTGGGGTTATGACCGGAAGATGATCTACCGGGCCATCCAGGAAGCGGATGCCTACGTCGCCCATACGTCCTACGAGCGTGACTATTTGATCGAGCGTGGCATCCAGCCGGAGAAGATCGTCATCATCGGAGCGGGCGTGGACGCCCGCAGATTCGACGTGGCCGATGGGAGGACGACCAGGCGCCGGTACAACTGGGGAGAGGCGCCCGTCGTCGCCGCGATGGGCAAGCAGACAGCGCGCAAGCACTTCGACACGCTACTGGTGGCTATGCGGAGGGTATGGACGGTGCATCCCAACGCCCACGTGCTGATCGCAGGTGCGCGGACCGCCTATTCACGCCGGATCGAGGAAATGATCGAAATTCTCCCGGCCGAGCAACAGGCGCGCGTCATCGTTCTGAGCGATTTCCCCGAGGAGGAGAAACCAGACCTGCTGGCGGCGTGCGACATCTTCGCCCTGCCGTCAGGGATGGAATCCTTCGGCATTGCGTTTCTCGAGGCGTGGGCTTGCAGCAAACCTGTGATCGGAGCTCGGGCCGGCGCCATCCCGTCGGTGATCGACGAGGGACAGGACGGGTTGCTGTTTACGTACCAGGACGCCGACGACCTGGCACGTGCGATCCTGGAGCTGCTGGCTGACCCAGCGGGGCGAGCAAGAATGGGCGCGGCAGGGCGGCAGAAGGTGCTGCAAAACTACACGTGGGAGATCGTGACCGACCGCCTGCGCGAGGTGTACGTCCGCGTCAGGGACGTCCCTCCTCTCCCCCTGGGCGATGACCTATCTTCTCCGCGATGACGATGTCCTGGTAGCTCAAGAACTCGGGCCTCCCGCACCACGACCCGTAGCGCACAGGCTTGCTGATCCTCAGCCCATACTTGTCGTAGAGACTCAGGACATAGTCCTCATCGTAGCAGACGGCGAACTCAGGAACCTCCGGGTCCAGCACCCGATAGATCCCCATATCGTGCGGGAAATCCACCGCGCTCTCGTGCGACTGGATCAGGGACTGCGATTCCTGGTTCAGCAGGAAGAAAGAGATCAGACACCGCCCTCCCCCGGTCTTCAGCACGCGCACGATCTCCGAGAGGTAGTTCTCCATCCCTGCCGGCAGCATGTGCGTGAACACTGAACCCAGCACGACGAAGTCGAATGACTCATCGGCGTAGGGGAAGCGGTAATCCGAGGCGCTGTGCTTTCCCCTCGGATTGTACCGCTTGTTGTACACGTCGGCGCGCTGGAAGGTGAAGTTCGGATACCGGGTGGATATTCGCCTTTGACACCAATCGATGCCCTTCTCGTTGATGTCCAGCCCGTCGTATCGCCCGTTCTCGTCCAGGTACCGGGTCAAGGGGACTGTCTTGCGACCAATGCCACAGCCCACGTCCAGGATTGTCTCGTGCGGCTTAAGGTGGCAGAGATCGACGTAGTAGCGAAGAAACTCCTCACCGTTCTTTCTGAATATCTCCACGTCCCGGGGGCCATCGAACATCAGCCGCCGGGGAGGAATCAACGGGTCTCTGCGCCCTGCCAGCAGATCGAGCACATCCCGCGCGACGTAGGACGCTTCCGCGAACGCCGACTGTAGGGACTTTCGGATCCGTACGATGATATCCTTCCTCCTGGTCCACCAGCTTCTCAGTAGCCGCGCGCAATGCACGGCAGGTAGACCTGCATCACGTCGCCAACGTAGACGGACAGCGCAACGTTGATAGGACTTCCGTCGACCGCTTTCCCACCAGCCGTTCCGGTGACCGTCACCTGACCAAGATCGTGCCAGGCGCCAACCTGGAGACCAGCCGTGTCCACGATGAAGTGTACCATCGAGCTGGAGCTCACGGTACCACTGGAAGGGACAACCTGCAGGCGAGGGAGGGCGTGGCTGATACTCCACTCAATCTCCCCATCCCGCTCATTCTGCACCCAGACATCGCCCTCCGCGTCGCTCCCCCAGGCCGGATCGTGCAGCAAGCGCACCCGGCTGGGAAAGCTCATCTTGGGCGGCAAATCCATCCGGCCGGTACGAGCGACGTCGTGGTGGAACATCGGCCAGGGAGATGGAGAGTCAACGCTGCCGTTCTCATCGAAGATCTTGACGAGGCCGTTTCCGGTCGCCAGGTCCTGACCGGCGAGCACAATCTCCAGCAGCCCATCGTCGTCGAGGTCATCCACGACGGGCGGGGCCTTCAATTCGCCCGGGAATGCACGGCTTGTGTAATCACTGGTGGTGCCATCGGGCTCGACGATCGTCACACCGCGAGCCGCGTGATGTACGACCAGGATTTCAACAGTGCCATCACCGTCGAAGTCGGCCAGGATCGGGCTGTACGGCATGGGGAAGGATCCCGGGATCCAGGGGTTGGGCGAACGGGGTTCCATCGGGAAGCCGGGCAGCAGGCTTCCGTCGGGATTCCAGGCATACAACTTCTTGCCGCTGTTGGGATTAAAGGGGTTGCCGGTGCCAATCACAATCTCCAGCGCGCCATCGTTGTCGATGTCGCCCAGAGCGGGCGGGGCCATCGTCACCCCGCTCGTCTCGCGAGGCCAGTTCGGGAGCGGTGTGGCGTCATGGTTCCAGGCATAGACGATGTTCTGCCGGTAGGGCGTTCCCCAGCCCACACCGATCACGATCTCCAGACTGCCATCATCATCGATGTCCCCCAAGGCAGGGGACGAATGGAGGATCTGTTCGGTCTGAATGGGAAAACCGGGCACGCTGGTGCTATCGCCGTTGATCGCCCACAGGGTGGCATTCTCGTCCTGCTCCCCGTTTTCGTACGGGCTCATCGTCCCCACAACCACCTCCGGCAGGCCGTCGTCGTCCAGATCGCCCAGGGCGGGGGAGGACAGCCCACCCCGCCACAGGGGATCACCGTTCCACTGGGAAATCGGCCAACTGTCTACGACGACGCCGTCGTGATGCCAGGCGTGAAGGCGACGATCGATCCCGGCGACGACGATCTCCAGATCCCCATCCCCGTCGAGATCCCCCACGGCGGGCGAGGTATGGATGCCATCCCACAGTCCGTCAGGGTCACTGTGCCCCGCGCCCTCCCCCACCTGGTCGATGCGGGGCTGCGGCCAACCGCGCGTTCCATCCGGCGACAGCGACTCAATGATCGAGAACCCCCAGGGCTGGCTGGTATCGAAGCGATAGACCAGGACACCGCCGTTTCTGCGGTTTGCGTAATCCGTGTGCACATCCCCCCCCACGGTGACCACGACATCCAAATGTCCATCGTTGTCGAGGTCCGCAATGGCAGGGGAGGTAGTGATATTGTTGTTTGAATTGGGTTTGGCCGGGCTGCCAGCGTTGATGTCGATGTTCGTCTGGCGGGACCAGACCTCTTGCCACTCCGAGCCATCGAAAGAGACAACGTGTAAGATACCATCGCTGCCCCCAACCACGATTTCCTTGTAGCCGTCCCCATCGAAGTCCGCCGTCGCGGCTGAGGAGGTGGTGACTTTCGCACCGTTCAGCAGGATCTCCGTCGAGACGGCCTGATAAGAGGCTGAGGATGTCGCCACACTCAGCCAAGGGCTTGCAGCCACAAGCCCCACGAGCACCAAAGTCGTTGCAAGGTTCGATGTGCTATGCATCTATCTATCATCTCCCAGGATGTATCAACCAGTGGATGTACTGACGTATCTCACGGTACAATGAACCGATACCTTCTACGAGTCCTACGTAAGAAGCCCAGGCCAAACGCCTGCGCCAGGCGGACACTGACTTACCGCCGAATAAAAGCATCTCGCGCAACTCGCGATCCAATGGTTGTCCCATAGACCCTGCCCAGACACGCGGGGGCTGCGACAAGATTTGCTCATAGAAGTCCCACGTCTTTGTCGCGGCCGCAGCCCAGGTAAAGGTCGACATCCGGGCCTGGACGGCGGACAGTTGCCGGGCAGCCAGATCGGGATCGGAAATTAGCGACCACACAACGTCGGCCCCCTGCTCCGGGTTGAAGGAGTCCAGGGAAATCACGTCATCCCCCAACACCTCGCCCAGAGATGCAGCACGCGTGGCCAGGGGCGGGGTTCCGGCGGCCGCGGCCTCGAAAGGCACCAGCCCAAATCCCTCATAGGTCGACGGGTAGAGGACCAGCGAGGCGTTCTCCAATAACCATCGCTTCTCAGCCTGGCTCACCACGCCGAGGGTTGAGAGGTAGTTCTTGAGGTCCGGGTTCCGTGCCAGGAGCGAAGCTTCGTCATCCGCAGAGCCGCCCCACGCAGCGTGGGGCCCCGCGAAGACCAACTTGCCGTTCCAGCCATGTTTCCTGACCAACACCTGCACAAGTGCCAGGGCATAGAGCCGATTCTTGTGCCGGAAGTCCGTTCCCAGCATCAAGATGAAGGGCGGTTGTGGCAATCGGTCGCTGACTTCTTCTGTCGCAGCGGCAGGACCCGAGTCCAACAGGTGATCCACTCCGGGAGAAACAACACGGAACCGCTGATCGTCCACATAGGTCCCCTGCTGGACCGCATCCTTAGCCACGTCCTGACTGTTTAGCACCACGCCGTCCGCAATATCCAACGCCAACCGGGTCAACCGCCGGTATTGCTCCCAATTCTGCGGATGGGCAGCGTAGCTCGGGTTGGAGAAGGCGATAAAATCCAATTGCGAGATGATCAGTCGGCGCGCAATCTTCTTGAGAAAGACGAGCTCCTTGACACTCCGCACCTGAAAGGGCCGGTGCACCAGGTCAAATCTCGCTTCCTTCGCATCCTGCAAGTCTGAGAGAAGCACAATCTCGTCGACCAATTGGTCTACCCCAAGCAAGGCATCCCGCGGCACCCCATCCCGGATGATCACCGACATATGCGCCTTGAGTCCCGGATTCGTGGCCAAAGCTCGGATGAGCTCCAATGTCCCGATCTGTGTGCCGGTGTAGGCTTTGCTCAGACAGGTGGCGTCGACGGCGATGCGGCAGCCCAACAGAGCCAATTGGGCGCGCTCGATGGCCCAGGCCAGCGTACCCTGGGCATCGGCCTCGACACGGCGTACCCAGGCGACGTACCAGGGGTAGCGCTTGTAGATCAGCTTGTGGTGTTCGGTTTGAATACGTCGCTTGAAGTCACGCCCCTGGCTCCCGAAGGAACTCGCCCCCTTGTGATACACAAATAGGTCATCGGCCAGCACGTTTGAGAAACCCGCCAGGATCGCACGCTGAGAGAAATCCACCTCCTCGCCATATCCCGGGGAAAAGGCTGCGTCGAAGTACCCCACGGCATCCAACGCCGTGCGCTTGAAATAGATGCAGTGACCAACCGCGGTGGGGAGGATCGGATACAACCGCAGAGAGGACTGGCGAACGAGGGCGTCTACTTCTTCCACAGTCGAGCCACCAACCAGCTCGTTGGTTGGCCGATTGCGATACGGGACCGATACGATCGTACCGTGGTTCGTGAACGGTGTGACTGTGGCAACGGTCGACCGATAGTAGGCCGCCGCTCGCAGGCGCTCCAGCCACGCCGGTGGCACAACAACGTCGCTGTTGACGACTACGACGTCGCGCGGCGCACACCAGGCAAACGCCAGATTCACCGTATCCACGAATCCACTGTTGGTGAGTTTGCGCCCGAACTTGAAGCGCTTATCGATGGAAAACTTCTCCAAGGCAGCCGGAACACGCGCATCGGTGCTGGCATCGTCGAGGACGAGGATCGGCACACCTGGCGGTGTGTTCGCCAGCAAGCTCTCCACACACTTCACGACGTCTTCGCACGCATTGAACACCGGGACGACCACTACCGGCTCGCCGGGCGGAAACGCTCCGAGCCACTCTCCAACTTGATGCCGCAACCCAGGCTCGGTCTGCGAACCCGTCGCGTCGTTCGGGCAAGCACCAGCCGGGGGACTACTGCATTCACGGGACTCAATTGGAATCACGACTCACGCCCCAGTAGAAGGTTCAAGGCCGCCATGAAGCGCATCACGCGTCCCTGTTTGATTTCCTCAATGTGCGTATTGAGGGCCCGGATACGCGTCTCAAGACGTCGGGTATACGCAGACAACCGGTGCGTCTCCGCAGCAACTCGAGCTGCCTCCAGCGCATCGGGGGCAAACGCAGCCCGCTCCATGAAGGCGGCAATAGGTTCGACCACGCGTGCCCAGGTCAGTTGCTGGCAAAGCTGCTCGCAAGCCCGGCCAACCCGATCGCGCAATGGGTCATCGGCGAGCAGATGCAGGATGGACTGCGCCAGCGCATCAGCGTCGGACGGAGGGACCACGCTACCCAGGTCGTGCCGGGCGACTAGATCGGACAATGGGTCTCCGGAGGTAACGACGACCGGCAACCCGGCCCAGACGCAGTCCAGAATCCGCGTGCGCGAGGCAAAGTGGCTCTCCACCGTGGGCTGGTGGATACTCACGGCCAAATCTGCTTCTAGCAAGTAGTCACCGCGCTCGTCGTAGGGGATCCAATCCCCAAAGAAGACATGCCGCTCCAGCAGACCTAGTTCCCGACAGCGCGCTACCGTCTGTTGGTAGATCGGCATCTCGGGGACCTTTGTCGGATCAAAGTGCTGGCCGGCCGCGAAGAAAAGCTTGACGTCGTCCCGCACCTGGAGCACTTGCTCGAAGGCATCCACGAGCGTCAGCGGGTCAAACCACTGCCATAGCCCTCCGTTCCACAGCAACACCTTGTCATCCGATTCAATGCCAGGTAGGACTCCTTTGAGCACAGCGCGCTGCTTTCGAGGTGGCTCGGGTGGCACGCCAAACGGCACGACCTCAATCAACGTCCGCAGCATAGGGTCCTGACCGTAGGTCACCGTATTCAGCCGGCCCGCAGCCAGGAGAACACCGAGCCAGAAATCACGCTGCCGCTCGCTGGCGCAGATGAAGAAATCTCCCAGTGCACCTTCCAAGCGAAGATGGACCTGGCTCTCTACGTCAATGCGCAGGTGATCGCGCTCATCCACAGTGGGAGAACGCGCCAGCTTCTCCAACTCAAACGGATCGTACAGATCGACGATGGCCGGTTTGTTCAGATCCCGAAGCTTCGGAATCTTCGCGAAGAGGGACCCCATCGCCAGCACGACATCGGCACTGTGAATGTAGGGGGCCAGATCGGCATAGCTGGGATCGTCCGGGGCATACCCCACGACACGCAGACCCGGGTGGCTGCGGGCAGGTTCACCGGGCGCGGCCAGCGTCAAGTCGAGCCGTTCCGACAGCGCACAGGCCATCTCCCAGGCGCGAATACCTGGGCCAGCCATCCGGGGGCCAATCGCCTCGTGAGTGACGATGAGCAATCGCGAACCACGTTGGGGCCGTAAGACCTCCGTCACGTCGAATTCCTCTGCTAACACATCTTGCACCACGTGATACTTCCTCCAGGGGAAGAGCCAGTTGTCCGGACGCATGGGAAAGCGGGCGAAGATCTCCGCGTCGCTGCGCACCCGGGCGGCCTGGATCCGCCGCCGCTTCTGCATCAGCCGGGGCATTTCATCGGCCACCTGATCGATGGCCACCAGGAACGAGGTCGCCACCCGTGTCATCCCCGGCTCCGGCCTGACGGTGGGGCCCGCGGATCCGTCTGCCAGCGGGACCCCAAAATGGTATGGTCGCCGGTCCACCCTGGCCATATCCAGCGACCGCTTGACGCCCAAGAACAGGCTCAACGGGAGCACGCGCCAGAGGTTCTCGTCCTCATAGTTCTTGATCACTGTGCGCAGCGCGTTCATCTCGCTCAAGAAATTGCGCTGCTCCACAGGAAACCCCTGGCCGGTCTGGTGTTGCCGGTGATAGACGACGGAGGCGGGGACGAATAGCACCTTGAAGCCACAGAGCCACAACCGCCAGCCCAGATCCACGTCCTCAAAGTAGGCCACGTAGTCCTCATCAAACCCGCCGACCTGCCAGAAGACGTCGCGCCGAATCATCATCGCACCGCCGCAGGGAGCCAGCAACTCGCGCGGTGCGTCATAGAAGCCGGGTACGACGGGTATCCCCTCGTCAATCTGAAACGCGCGCCCGTAGAGGTTCAGAGCCGTACCGACGAAGTCGATCGTCTCGCCGTCCTGATCGAGCATCTTGGACGCCGCACAACCCACATCTGGCCGCCCGCCTATGGCGTCGACCATGGCCCGCAGCCAACCCGGATCAGCGCGCGCGTCGTTGTTGATCAGCGCCAGGTAATCACCGGTGGCGTGGCGCGCGCCGAGGTTGTTTCCGCCGGCGAAACCCAGGTTCTGCCCCGCCTCGACCACCCGCACACGAGGATAGGCATAGCGCACAAAGTCAACGGAATCGTCCGTGGAGCCGTTGTCCACCAAGACAATCTCGACGCGATCCTCCGGGTATTCCTGGCCCTTCAGCGCATCGAGACAATCAGCGAGCAACCCTCGCCCATTGAGATTAACAACGATGATACTTACGCTTGGATCCATCAGCCTCCGAAAGAGACGTGTAGCGGACGTCCGGAGAATAACGCCCCTACTGCGACCGAGCCAGGTTCACGAGATGGTATGCTCCATCCCGCAGCAGTGCAGCTCCCTGGTAGAGGCTGAATAAGAGGCGTTTCGAATTCAAGTGATCCAACTTGTTCTCAACCTGCTCTTGGAAGATTCTCGAAGCAGCTTCGTAAACCCGAATGTCGACGGCGTTCAGCTCGCGGATCCAGGCGATTTGTTCGCTGTTGAACTGAATCAACCGCGACCTGTTGCGTTGGTTCAATCTCCGGATTCGGGGCCATTTCCAACCAAATTCGTGACAGAACAGCAAGAGGCTCTCTTCGAAGCGCTCGACGATACCGAAGCACTGAATGTCGTTTACGAGCACGTCAAGCGCTCTATCCACCAGCATATCCGGATCCTGGACGGGCAGCTCGTACGTCTCTTCACCGAGAATGAACCGGGCATGCATATTCTCCAGTTCTCCGTTACCGCTGTGAAGAAATGTATCCAGGTCAAACCGGTCCGGGGGAAACCTCTCCAGCAAATACGGGCTCTTCCCCTCGCTGACGTGTTGACAAAAGGATCTCACCCGGCTGACAGGGTCCCTCAAGAACGTCACAATGGGAACGCAGTCGACCTCTTCCTCCCCAGTTACGCGGGGGGAATGACCGCTGAAGACGACGATCTGCTTTCTCTCCGCAGCCTCTATCGTCCTGTACCTTTCCAGATCTTCCGCCGTACGCCCAGAAAAGATGAACGTCTTGTCCCCGTAAACCTGCCTCAGACAATCCAGGAACGTCGTTCCGGCCGTCTTTGGTATGTGCAAAAACCGGATCTTATCCATACTCGGGCCTTCTTCAGTTATCTCCATCCCAGGACCACGCTCCTCCAAGGGTGATAATCCCAAATCGTTCTCCCTGCGACGGACGCACACGGAAGGGATACAACCGGTCATGGTAGTCGTACATCCGGGTGTCCTCCCAGTTATGCACGGCCACCGAGACATAGTAGGCTCCCTCCAGGAGAGGCAGGCAGGGAATTTCGTAGCGGACCGTCCCCTCGCCCGCTATCGAAGGGATGTCCAAACCGGCAAAGTGAGTATTGGGGCCTGTGATATGGGTTCCGTCATTGCGGTGAATCGCCAGGCCGAAGACCGGACAATCCACCCGCCTGGGTGCAAGATAGCGCATTTCGACGGTCAAGGGCTCGCCACTGTGGAACAACTGCCTCTCCTGTCCACAATCATCTAGCAGGCGCACACGTACGATCCGCACGTCGCCGCTGCCCCAATGGCGGTCCTCAACTTCGCCCATCTCCCCCGCGGAGTCCTCGGCGGCCCAGGAGCGGTCCAGGTAGCGCGTGACGACTGACTCTGCCCCTCCATCGGACACCAAAAGCCCATCTTCAAGCCAAAGCGCACGGCGACAGACATCCCGCACCGCTTCCGGGTTATGGGAGACCAACAAGATCGTCACCCCCTGCTCACGCAGGTGGTTGATGCGACCCATGCACTTCCGGCGGAACGCAGCATCTCCCACCGCCAGCACCTCGTCCACCAGGAGGATTTCCGGGGCAGTATGGACGGCAACGGAGAATCCCAGCCGCACGTACATACCAGATGAATAGTGCTTGACCGGGACATCGATGAAACGCTCCAGTTCTGCAAAAGCGATGATCGAATCGAGCTTGCGCTCAATCTCACGCCGCTTCAAACCCAGGATCGAGCCATTCAGGTATATGTTCTCGCGGCCAGTGAGGTCGGGATGGAAACCTGCTCCCAGTTCAAGCAGAGCCCCGACCCGACCGTTCACCTCAATCTGCCCCTTGGTGGGCTCAATAATGCGGGCAACGAGTTTCAGCGCCGTGCTCTTCCCCGCGCCGTTGGCGCCAATGAGGCCCACCGTCTCCCCCTGATCCACGGTGAAACTGACGTCCCGCAAGGCCCAGAATTCCTCACGAGCACCGCCGCCCCGCCGGGCCAGGTTGACGGTCAGCTCTTGAAAGGAACGGGGCCGCTGACGGCGGAGGGTGAATTTCTTGGACACACCATCAAACCGGATGGCCATCATTCTCGCCTGGCTGCCCCCTATTCCTTCACCACTGCCGAGTGCTCAGAGGCAAGTAGACTCGTCCCCTCGCCACCAACACCACCCCGTAGACCTCGTTGTTGTCCTCGCTTCCTTCGCCCACTTGATCTTCAGGATCGACAACGGCCCGCACAACGTGCGCACCTGGCGTCACATTCGGCCAGGTGATTGTGATCTCACCGATCTCGGCACAACCGGCCATCGTCCCGCTGATCACCTGGTCGGAGCCAATCTGGAGACCCTCGTTGTCCAGGAAGCGCACGGAGACCGGCCGGGTGAGGGCGACGTTGCCAACGTTGGAGATGCGTGCCTGCAGAGTAACGGTGACGGGGCCCACCAGAGAATAGGGAATGGGTGACATCTGTCCCACGTCCAGGGCGAAGAGGTCTACAGTGGGCGATATAGCGCCTGTGTACGTGCCAAAGTCGACGCCCAGTTGCATCATATCCTGTGTGACCAGGTCGAACAACGCACCGCCGTATTCGATCGTGTCGTCGAGACTGTACCACAGCCAGCGCTGCACCAACCTGTTCTCGTCGGCCGGGTAACCCAGGTCTGGGTCGCTCGCTGTGAGCAGGAAGTCAAAGGTCCCGTACATAAAATCCCGCGCACGCTCCTCATCAAAGGGATTTCCCTCCGAGTCATAGTACAATGAATCTGGATCGTAGTAAGGAAGCAACGTGCCGTACTCAGTAATGAGGAGAGGAGTATCACGATAGCCTCGGTCGCGCATCCATTGGCGGAACTGCGCGATGCGCTGTTGAAAGATATCCAAATCGTC
>Ga0180437_10002862_pt1 | contig 26592 bp, 22 predicted proteins | sample SS_ome_4_FD_132410 | JGI IMG/M metagenome (GOLD analysis project Ga0180437, IMG submission 132410) | Hypersaline lake sediment archaeal communities from the Salton Sea, California, USA - SS_3_D_1 metaG | ecosystem: Environmental > Aquatic > Non-marine Saline and Alkaline > Hypersaline >... | reverse complement strand
GGGAAGCGCTTTAGCGTCAGCAAAGAAAAGGATGAAAAGTGAAGGGTTGGAAAACCTGAGGAATCGGTTTTCCTTTCAGCACTCAGTTGACCAGCACGGTTTTAATATTGACGAACTCTTTTATTCCGTAGTGGGAGAGCTCCCGCCCGTATCCGCTGTCCTTGACGCCGCCAAAGGGTAGCCGGGGATCGGAGCGTACATAGGTGTTGACCACGCAAATTCCCGCCTCCAAATGCTGGGAAGCGATCCTTTCCCCTCTGGCCTCGTCCCGGGTGAAAACGGCCGAACCCAACCCGAAGGATGAATTGTTTGCCAGTTCGATAGCCTGCTCCTCCGAGTCCGCGGATATGATCGCGGCGGCGGGTCCGAACAACTCCTCATCGAAGGCGGTCATCCCCGGTCGTACCTTCGTCAATACCGTAGCCGGATAGTAGGCTCCCGGCAGGTCGGGGACTATACCTCCGAGCAGCAGCTTCGCTCCTTGGGAAATGCTGTGCTCCACCTGCCCGTGAAGCTCGTCCCGTAGATCCCGCCGGGCTTGAGGACCGATATCGGTATCCTCCCTGAGGGGATCGCCCATCTTTCGCGCTCGCATCTTTTCCACGAACAGTTCTTCGAATGGTTTCAGGGCCGATTGCACGACGATGAATCTTTTTGCCGCTATGCAGCTCTGGCCTGAGTTGATCAGTCGGCTGGAAACACAGGTTTCGGCGGCCTGTTCCAAATCGGCGTCTTCCAGAACGATGTATGCGTCGCTCCCGCCCAGCTCGAGGATGGCTTTTTTTAAAACCTTTCCCGCAGCCTGTCCCACCGCCTGTCCGGCGGGCCCGCTGCCGGTAAGCGTCACGGCCTTGATTACAGGACTTGCGAGGATCGAGGCCACATCCGAGCTTTGGATGCGAAGGGTGCGGAAAAGATTCTCCGGACATCCTGCTGCACTGAGGATCGCCTCGATTTCCAGGGCGGATCCGGTCACGTTGGAGGCGTGTTTGAGCAGACAGCCGTTTCCAGCCATGAGGGCGGGAGCCGCGAATCGGAAAACCTGCCAGAGCGGGAAGTTCCAGGGCATTACGGCCAGGATCAAACCCAGGGGCTGAAAGGTAACGTAGCTCTTGTTCGCCTCGGTTTTTACCAACTCCGGAGCAAGATACTCTTCGGCATGTTCCGCGTAGTGCTCGCAGACCCAGGCACATTTTTCGGTCTCAGCGATCCCCTGGCTCAGGGGCTTGCCCATCTCCCTGGCCATCAGAACCGCCAGTTCCGTAGATCGATCCCTTAGGATCCGTGCCGCCTTTTTCAAAACTCCGGATCGCTGCTCATAACTGACTTGCTTCCACTCCTGATATGCGCGCTTTGCGGAATCTATCGCTTCGTTGATTTCCGCTGCACCCATCAAGGGATAGGTTTCCAGAACCTCGCCGTTCGCCGGATTGATTGTCGTAATGCTCATTTTGGAAACTTAGTAATTTGCTCGGGTAAAAGCAAATTTCAAATACTGGCCGGGTATCTGCCTCGTCTAAAAGAGATTTCAGGTGACTCGTGAGGCGTTACGCCGGCAGCCCGGATAACATGCTCCAGCTCAGTTCTGGTCACGGATTTGGTCCCAGGGTTTCTCGAGGATTTCGATACAATCCGGCATCGTATCCCCCCTTCGAAGCGCCGTAAACGACGATTTTTCTGCTTGACAAGTCGACGCTTTCCTGTCTACATTAACCCCCAACGAAAACCGACAATCGTTATAAGGTTGGAATAGCGTGGCAGCTCTGGGTTCAAAGGCGATAATCCCAATTCTCATGATCCTCCTTGGTGTAATCATCATTATTCGCGATCCCACGGGCTGGACGCCGGCTGCCGGATAGGCAGCCTCGAGCGGACAACAGGCCGTGGGGTACTGAAAGGACCTCGCGGCTTTTTTTATTTTTGGGTGCACTGCTGGCGGCGATGAGTCGGACTGCGGTCCGTAGAAACGCCGGCAAAAAGGCGAAGAACGGAGGGCAATGGCATGGCCGAAGTAAAAGAGAAGAAACGGCGTTCCAACGCAAAAGCTCCGCGGTCCGTCCCTATTGAGGTGATGGATACCACCTTGCGGGACGGCGAACAGATGCAGGACGGCAGCTACACGCCGGAGGAAAAACTCACCCTGGCCCAGCTGCTGCTGGAGGAGGTGCGGGTAGACAGGATCGAGATTGCCAGTGCCCGGGTCAGTGCGGGAGAGCAGAGAGCCGTGGCCGAGGTGATGAAATGGGCACGCCGGCACGGCCACGGGCATAAGGTCGAAGTGCTCGGTTTCGTGGACCACACCCATTCGACGGATTGGATCATCGATAGCGGGGCCAAGGTGATGAACCTGCTGACAAAGGGCTCCCTCCTTCACCTGGAAAAGCAGCTGCGCAAAACCCCGGAGCAGCACATCAAGGACATTCGGCGCACCGTGGAGTACGCGCACGGGAAAGGAATCCAGTGCAACGTCTATTTTGAGGATTGGTCCAACGGGATGCTCAATTCCAAAGCCTACGTGTACCAGCTGCTCGACAGCCTGGTCGCGAGCCCGATCCGGCGCTTCATGCTGGCCGACACCATCGGGGTGCTGCACCCGGGTCAGGTAGGCGAGATGGTAGCCGATCTGGTGTACCGCTATCCCTCCGCCCACTTCGATTTTCACGGGCACAACGACTACGGCGTGGCAACTGCCAATACCCTGGCCGCGGTGCAGGCCGGCGCCAAGGGGATCCACTGCACGGTGAACGGTCTCGGGGAGAGAGCCGGCAACGCGTCGCTGGATGAAGCGGTGGTGGCGCTTCACGACTTTCTGGGCTTGAGCACGAGCGTGGACGAGAAGAAACTGATCAGCATCGCCGAAACTGTGGAGGTCTTCTCCGGCAGGCGTCAGTCGGTCACCAAGCCGATCACGGGCTTGAACGTCTTCACCCAGACCGCCGGGATCCACGCAGACGGAGACAGCAAGGCGAACCTGTACGAAAGCCGTCTGGTGCCCTCCCGCTTCAATCGCAGACGCCAGTACGCCCTGGGGAAGATGAGCGGGAAGTCCAATCTGGACTACAACCTCAAGGAGCTCGGCATCGAGCTGACTGCGGAGCAGAAAAAACTCGTCCTGAAGAGGATCGTGGAAATCGGGGACCGCAAAGAAACGATCACTCGGGACGATCTGCCCTATATCGTTGCCGATGTGCTGGAGACCCCACACGAGAAGCGCTTCATCCTTCGCTCCTGCGTCGTGGTCTCAAGCATGGGTCTGAAACCCATGGCCACGATCAAGCTGGCCTATCGGCCTGAGGGACAGCAGGAGTACGAGGAGTACGAGCAGAGTGCCCAGGGGGACGGGGGGTACGACGCCCTGATGCGGGCCATCCGCAAAATCACCGCCAAGCTGGGGTTGGAGTTTCCCGCTCTGGCGGACTACCAGGTTACCATCCCATCCGGCGGGCACTCCGACGCCCTTGTCCAGTGCACGATCACCTGGAAGAATCACACAACCTTCGTGACCAAGGGGGTGAACTCCGACCAGGTGCTGGCCGCGGCGGAGGCGACCGAGAAGATGCTCAACCTAGCCCCGCTCAAGAAACGGGCAAAACCCGGAAAGTAAGATGTTGACTAAAACAGTAAATATTAACAACCTCTATACTCGAGGATTTTCGATCTCAGCAAGGAGGGTGGATCGTGGAAAAAACACTTGAGAAGCGAATGAAGAGGACAGCCATACCCGTGGGCAGGCCCCGCAAGGTTGCGGAGGTCGTTGTAGATTTGATCGAGATGCAGGCGGTGGAGCACGTCTTCGGGCTGCCCGGAGGAGCCGCCATCCCGATCTTCGACGCCCTTGTCGATTCGCCGATCAAATTGATCCTTGTTCGCCACGAGCAGGGGGCGGCTCACATGGCCGACGGCTACGCCCGGGCGACGGGGAAGCCGGGGGTGGTTCTGGTCACCTCCGGGCCGGGTGCCACCAATACGATCACCGGGATCCTGACAGCGCATATGGATTCGGTACCCATGGTGGTGATCTGCGGTCAACAGACCACGAACAATCTAGGACTGGATGCCTTTCAGGAGGCCGATGTGTCGGGGATCTCCTATCCCCTGGTCAAACACTCCTATCTGGTGAAAGAGCCGACCGAGATAACCCGGGTCATTCCCGAGGCCTTCTTCCTGGCCCAATCGGGCCGGCCCGGACCGGTGCTGATCGATCTGCCCAAGGATGTCGCCAATGCGGTGATCGATCCTGCGGAGCACGATGATTTTCACCTTCCCGGGTACAATGTCCCGACCCAGGGGGATTCCCGGGATATCGAGCTGGCAGCGGCCTTACTGCAGCAGGCCCGCAGGCCGGTATTGTTGGTCGGTCACGGCGCGGTGCTTTCCGGGGCGGAGGAACCGGTGCGTGCCCTGGCGGAGACGCTGCAAATCCCCGTGACCAATACGCTTCTCGGCAAGGGATGTTTTCCCGAAACCCACGAACTTTCCCTCGGAATGCTGGGCATGCACGGTACCGCCTACGCCAACCTGGCGGTTCAGCACTGTGATTTGATCATGTCCATCGGTTCGCGGTGGGACGATCGGATCGTGGGCAAGCTGGAGGAGTTCTGCCGCCGTGCCCGTAAGATTCACGTGGATATAGACCCGGCGGAGATCAACAAGACGGTTCAGGTGGACTGCGCCGTCATAGGGGATGCCCGCCAGGTCCTGCAGTCCCTCCTTCCTCTGACCAGGCCCGGAGACACCGCTGATTGGCTGCAGCGGGTTAAAGCCTGGAAGAAGCAGCATCCTCTGTACTACAGAAAGGAAGGAGGACTCAAAGCTCAGGCCGTTATCGATGAGCTGTATTCCTTGAGCGAGGGAAAGGCGGTTGTGGTTACCGATGTGGGGCAGCACCAGATGTGGGCCGCCCAATTCTACAGAACCGACCAGCGACGGAACTGGCTGTCCTCCGGAGGTGCGGGAACCATGGGCTACGGATTTCCCGCTGCCATCGGAGCCCAGCTGGGACGGCCAGACGACCTAGTTGTTGCTATCGTGGGCGACGGGGGGTTTCAGATGACCATGTCCGAGCTAGCAACCGCGGCAAACGAAAAGCTGCCCCTTAAGGTGGTGATCATCAACAACCGCTACCTCGGCATGGTCCGGCAGTGGCAGAACATGTTCTACGACAATCGCCTGTCAGGGGTGGACCTGAAGGGCAACCCGGATTTCGTACGGCTGGCCCGCAGCTACGGCTGCAAGGCTTTCCGCATCCGCCGCAACACCGATATCCGGCGGGTGCTTGAGGAAGCTCTGGCATACTCCGACGGTCCCTGCATCATCGATGCGGAAGTGGAGAAAGAAGACAACGTCTTCCCTATGATCCCGGCCGGAGCGGGGATGAAGGATATGATTCTGGGCCCGCCTGAGCGTGAAGCCTCGGCACCGCCGAAGAAGTCGAAAAAGGAGCGAGAAGCATGAACGGGAACGGGAAATCAGCTACCGCAACAGAGCAGAGACTGGGACTTCCTCCCGGGGTGGGAACCAACACAACTTCGGAGCCCATCTCCGGAGCCGCTCTGACAAACGGCAAGAAAGCCTCGAATCTGGTCAAAAAGCATATAATCAGCCTATATGTAAACAACAAGCCGGGGGCTCTCATCCGCATCGCCCTGGTGTTCGCCCGCAGAGGGTACAACATCGACAGCCTGGTTGTTTCGGAGGGACACGACCCTGCCTTCTCCCACATGAACATCACCGCCACGGGGGATGAGAAGACCCTCCAGCAGATTCTGCGGCAGCTCAACAAGCTGGTAGACGTTATCCACGCGAAAGATCATACTGGCGACGACATCGTCCAGCGCGAATTGGCTTTGATCAAGCTGCACTGCACCGCGGACACCCGTAATGAGATCCTGCAGGTCGCACACGTGTTCAAGTGCGCGGCTGTCAATCTGACAGATACGACCATCACCCTGGAGGTAACCGGGGAGACGGAGAAGATCGACGCTCTGCACCGGATGCTCAACCAATACGGAATTCTGGAGATGGTTCGAACCGGGCACGTGCTCATTGCCAGAGGCGAAGAAACGACCTATTAAGCCTACTATATAGAAGAAAAGAGGTACCGCGTCATGGGAAAAAACCTTTTACGCAAAGTCTGGGATCTGCACAAAGTGAGGACCCTTCCCTCCGGACAGGACCAGCTGTACATCGGTCTTCACCTGATCCACGAAGTGACCTCTCCTCAGGCGTTCGCCATGCTGGCGGAGAGGGACTTGAAGGTTCTTCACCCGGAGCGAACCTTCGCCACGGTCGATCACATCGTACCGACCGATGATCAGAAGCGGCCGTTCAAGGATGATCTGGCCGAGCAGATGATCCAGGCTCTGGAAGGCAATACCGCGAAGCACGGTATACCATTCTTCGGCCTGGATTCGGGCCTGCAGGGAATCGTGCATATCATCGGTCCGGAACTGGGTCTTAGCCAGCCCGGGATGACCATAGCCTGCGGGGATTCCCACACCTCCACCCACGGTGCCCTGGGAGCCATCGCCATCGGCATCGGAACATCCCAGGTACGGGACGTACTGGCCACTCAGACCCTGGCTTTGAATCCGTTGAAAGTCAGAAGGATCGAAGTCGGCGGACGCTTGAGTCCCGGCGTGTATTCCAAGGACATCATTCTCAAGATCATCGCCGACCTTGGTGTTAAGGGCGGATTGGGCTTTGCCTACGAGTACGGGGGTACGGCAATCGAAGCCCTGCCCATGGAAGCCCGGCTGACGATCTGCAACATGAGCATCGAAGGGGGAGCCCGGGTCGGCTACATCAATCCCGATCGGGTGGTCTTCGACTACCTCGAAGGTCGGCGCTTCGTTCCCAAGGCGGAAGACTTTGAAAAGGCAGTGCAGTACTGGAAAGAGATCGCCTCGGATGCAGATGCCGAGTACGACGATCGTTTCCAGCTGGATGCGGACACCCTGGAGCCGATGATCGCCTGGGGGATCAATCCGGGACAGGCTGTCGGGGTTGATCAGAAGCTGCCGGTCCTGAAGGAGCTCAAAGAGGAAGAACGGGAAGCGGCGCAGATGGCTTACAACCATACCCGCTTCCGGCCGGGGCAGCCGATCAAGGGACTAAAAATCGACGTGGCCTTCATAGGTTCCTGCACAAACGGGCGGATCAGCGATTTACGCGAGGCGGCCCGCCGGGTCCGGGGGCACAAAGCCGCTTCCCACGTGAAGGCCCTGGTCGTGCCGGGCTCTCAGTCGGTGGCGGAGCAGGCCGCGGCGGAAGGGTTGCCCGAGATCTTCCGGGAAGCCGGGTTCCAGTGGCGGCAGGCCGGTTGTTCGATGTGCCTGGGCATGAATCCGGACGTGTTGGTCGGGGATCAGGTCTGCGCCAGTTCTTCGAACCGGAATTTCATCGGCCGCCAGGGATCGCCCAAGGGCAGAACCCTGCTGATGAGTCCGGCCATGGCGGCCGCCGCCGCCGTGGCCGGAGAGGTGGCCGATGTTCGGCAGTTTTCCCAGGGAGGTGTGGCATGAGTAGGAGCACGGCGGAGATACGAGAGATTTCAGGCAGGGCGGTGGCCGTACGGGGCAACGACATCGACACAGACCGGATCATTCCCGCCCGCTACATGAAAGAGCTGACCTTCGACAGCCTGGGCCGGTACAGCTTCTACGATCAGCGCTTCGATTCCTCCGGCAAGGCGACGGATCATCCCTTCAACGATTCCCGGTATCAAGGAGCAGAAGTTCTGCTGGTGAACAAGAACTTCGGCTGCGGCTCCTCCCGGGAGCACGCTCCTCAAGCCCTGATGCGCTGGGGCATCCGGGCGATCGTGGGTGAGAGCTTTGCCGAGATTTTTGCGGGCAACTGCAGCGCCATCGGTGTTCCCACCCTGACCGTGGGTCCTAAGGAGATCGAGGAGTTGATGAAGCAGGTGGAGTCCAATCCGGCCACGAAGCTGCGCGTCGATCTCGAATCCCGAACCCTGCAGGCGGGCGATACCCGCTTCTCCTTCTCCCTGCCGGAAAGCCAGGCCAAGGTATTGTGGAACGGTACCTGGGATACCACGACCACGCTCCTCGAAGGTCTGAAGGAGATACAGGCTGCGGCGGTCCGCCTGCCCTACGTAAAAGATTTTTCCTACGACCGATCCGGTAGCGGCCGGGCCGGTGGCGAAAAGACCGGCGGGGCTTGAGCGTGGCCAAGCGGCAGGCTCTCAACCGGCAGAGCCGGGAGATGACCGAGGGGGTGGCCCGCACCCCGAACCGGGCCATGCTGCGGGCCATCGGTTTTCGGGATGAGGATTTTCACAAACCGATTGTCGGTCTGGCCAGTGCCGGGGCGGAGGTCTCCCCCTGCAATATCCACCATGACGAGCTGGCAGCGGTGGCCAAGGAGGCCCTCAAAGGCTGCGGCTGTGCTCCCCTGAAGTTCAACACTTTCGTGGTCACCGACGGTATGGCCATGGGCCATGAGGGCATGAAGTGCTCCCTGGTCAGCCGTGATGTGATTGCCGACACCATCGAGCTGGTCATCCGGGGGCATCGCATGGATGCGATCTTCGGCATCGGCGGCTGCGACAAGACCATTCCCGGTACGCTGATGCCCATGGGCCGGCTCAACCTTCCCAGCATCTTCGTCTACGGAGGAACGATCCTGCCCGGGGAGTACCGGGGAAGGGCCGTGGACATCGTCAGCGCCTTCGAGGCGGTCGGAGCCCACAGCAAGGGGCTGATCGACGAGGAGGAGCGCTACGGAATCGAGTGCAGCGCCTGTCCCGGACCCGGAGCCTGCGGCGGAATGTACACGGCCAACACCATGGCGACCGCGGCCGAAGCCATGGGTATGAGCCTGCCGGGAAGCGCTTCGATCCCCGCGGTGGATCCCCGCAAGCGGGAGGACCTGGTGAGTGCCGGCGAAGCCCTGATGCAGCTGATCCGCAAATCGATTTTGCCCCGGGATATCATGACCCGGGAGGCCTTCGAAAACGCAATACGGGTGGTCATGGCCGTGGGCGGGTCCACAAATGCGGTGCTGCACCTGCTGGCTCTGGCCAGGGAGGCGGAGGTGGATCTGGAGATCCTGGAGTTCAATGCTTTCTTCGACTCAACGCCGATTCTCTGCGACATGAAACCCGCCGGACGCTTCGTGATGAGTGATCTGGACCGCGTAGGGGGCATTCCCGTGGTGATGAAGATGCTTCTGGATCAGGGTCTGCTCCACGGCGGCTGCCTGACGGTTAGCGGAAAAACCGTTGCGGAGAACCTGCGGGATGTTTCGGTGGATCTGAAGGACCAGGAGGTCATCCGTCCCTTCGATGATCCGGTGAAAACCAACGGACCGATCGTCGTTCTTCGCGGCAATTTGGCCCCTGAGGGGGCGGTCCTGAAGACCTGCGGCCTCGAAGAGGTCGTGCACACCGGACCGGCCCGGGTCTTCGAAAACGAGGAGAGCGCCCTGGAGGCGATACTCGCCGGCGGAATCAAGAGCGGAGATACGGTAGTGATCCGCTACGAAGGTCCCAGGGGCGGACCGGGAATGCGGGAGATGCTGTCTCCCACCGCCGCCATCGCCGGAGCCGGCATGTCCAAGGAGGTGGCGTTGATCACCGACGGCCGCTTCTCCGGCGGGAGCCACGGAATGGTGGTTGGCCACGTGGCACCGGAGGCCCAGGAGGGCGGCATCATCGCCCTGCTGCGGGACGGAGATAGCATCACCATCGACTCCGGCAGGAAACTCCTCTCCGTGCAGCTGAGCGAGCGGGAGCTCGAGAGCCGCCGAGTTGTCTGGAACGTACCACCCATTTCCTACTCCACGGGAGCTCTGGCCAAATATGCGCGGCTGGTTTCCTCGGCCAGCCGGGGGGCCGTCACCCACTAGAGGGTCTCGGAAGAGCCGAATCTCAAATCCTTTTCATTCGCAGCGCATTTGCATCATCCCCGTGGATGGATTAGCATTGGTGTGGGCGTAATTAAAAAAACGGTGATAGAGGAGGAGAAAAAGTGAGTACCTATATCTTGCTCAGCAACCTTACGGAGGAGGGAAATCGGACCCTCAAGAAGAACCCGGACCGCATCAAAGAGGTCAACAAGGAACTGGAAAAAATGGGCGGGAAGGTCACGGCTCAGTACGCAACCCTGGGATGCTACGATTTCGTCAATATCGTGGAAGCCCCCGACAATGCGACGATCGCCCGCATTTCGGCAGAGTTGGGCTCCCGGGGAAGTGTGAAGATCATGACTCTGCCCACCGTTCCGATCGATGCCTTCATTCAGAGCCTGAAATAGCTTGTCGCTGCGGGAAGGTTTCGACCGGGCGGAGCTTGATCCGCGCTTGAAATGGATGAATCCCCCCCCGATCTGGACAGTCGAGGAAAGTGAATCCGTCCTGGTCGTGCAGCCCGCCGGCAGCACTGATTTCTGGCAGAAAACCCACTACGGTTTTCGAGCGGACAACGGCTGCTTCCTGTGCGCCGGCGTGGACCATGATTTCCGCATGGGCACGAGAGTTCGTTTGTACCCGCGGCATCAGTACGATCAGGCCGGGCTCATGGTGCGCATCTCGGCGGACTGCTGGATCAAGAGCTCGTTCGAGTTTGAAACGGACCAACCCGGCGTGTTAGGTGCTGTCGTCACGAACAGGGGCTACTCGGACTGGTCTACTCAAGGGTTCCAGGGCGACACGATAGACTTTCGAATTGACCGTGCCGGGGCGGACTATCTCGTGTACTGGCGGGAGCCGGAAAAACCTTGGCAGCAGCTGCGCATGTGTCATCTTCATGAAGATGACGGCAAGATGCCCGTTCTCGCAGGCCTGTATGCCTGCTGCCCCAAACAGGCCGGATTTATCGCGAAATTCGAGCACTTGACCATAGATCCTGCGGCTTAGTCGGAGAATTTGCCGATATAAGCAGCCAAGATTATCGTGAAAATCGCCGATTCTCTAAGAAACGGTGCTCTCACCGCATGGAAGAGCCATAGATGAGCAGTCGAGGATGAAAAGAGCAGCGGATAGGATTGTCAAGTACTCGAGGAAAACCGGGGAAACCGAGATTTCCATTGAACTCGTATTTGCTGCTGACGGAGAGATCTCCGTCGATACGGGGGTTCCCTTCTTCGATCATCTGCTGCAGGCCATGGCTTTTCACGGGCATTTCGGCTTCAAGCTTCGTGCCCGGGGAGACATAGAGGTGGATGAGCACCACCTGGTCGAAGACACGGGGATCGTGTTCGGGGAAGCCCTGAACCGACTGCTCGAAAAGCATGGAGCGGTGAAGCGCTACGCTCAAGCCACTATTCCCATGGACGAAGCCCTGGCGGAGGCCGTGATCGATATATCGGGCAGGCCGTACCTGGTTTTTACCGGTGCCTTTCCTCAGCAACGGATCGGATCCTTTCAGGCGATCCTGCTAAGGGAGTTTCTGGCGGGTCTATCCAGCCGCGGCCGTATGACGATTCACGCCCATCTGCGCTACGGCAGAAACAGCCACCATATGGCGGAAGCCCTGTTCAAAGCTTTGGGGGTGGCTCTCAGCCAAGCCTACGCTCCGGCACCCTCGGCGGGGATGTCGACAAAGGGTACGCTGGACTGAAGATTGCTTTCCAGGGTGGGTGTATCTTATATTAAGGTAGGTCGTATGAAAGTGAGAGAAGAGCTTCTTAAGAAGGTCCCCCAAGAGGGTTTTCTCAAGATTACCGAGAGCCGCGCCGCGCAGATGTCCAAAGAGCAGCGGGTGGCGTTGATTCGAAAGGGAAACGACCTCTTCAATCAAAAGAAGTATGACCTTGCCAAGAAGATTTTTCTTACCACCGGCTATTCCGATGGATTGATCCGGCTCGGGAATCTGTACATGAATCAAAACATGCCGCTGGAGGCGTTTCGAATGTACTGGCTGGCCCCGGATCGAAAAAAGGTAGATGCCATGCTGGAGAAAACGGTGGGGATAATAAAAAAGTGGTTGCAGGAAGGAGAACCAGACGTTGACTGAAGGGGAGAACAGTTCTTCGTCCGAACTGGACCAGCAAACAGAGCTGTCCAAGGCGGGTTATAGATATCTGAAGGAAGGGAGATTCCAGGAGGCCGTTGAATCGTTCAAGGGGATCCTCGAGATCAATCCGGAGAACAACTACGGCCTGGTAGGGTTGGGGGAGGCGGCCAGAAAGCAAGGGAAGTTCGACGAGGCAGTCGATTACTACCGCTCTTGCCTGGAGTTCCACCCGGGCAACAAGTTTGCCCTGGTCGGTCTGGCGGACTGCTACCGGGCGCAAAGCGCATACCAGAAAGCAATCGAGATATGGGAGCAGTACCTCGGTCAGGATGATCAGGATGTAACGGTCCTGACGCGGATTGCCGATGCCTACCGCAAGGTCAAGAACTTCGAGAAGTCCAAAGCACTGTACCTCAACGCTCTGGAGGTAGAGGAGGATAATCCCTATGCCCTCAATGGCTTGGGGCATCTGCACTTCGATTTCAAGCATTACACCGAGGCGGTGCCGTATTGGGAGCGAATGCTCGAGAATGATCCGAAGAATATCAAGGTGATGACCTCTCTGGGCAACTGCTATCGTAAAACCAAAGATTTCGGCAGGGGGTTGCCCTACTTCGAGATGGCCCTGGAGATCGAGCCGCTGAACTTCTATGCCCTGTTCGGTATCGCCGATTGTTATAGGGGCATGAACAGGCACCAGGATTCCCTCGATGCTTGGGAAAAGATCCTGGAATTCGATCCGGACAACAAGGTGATTATCACCCGTGCAGGGGACGCCCATCGGAACCTCGGCGCACTCGAGAAAGCGGTGGAATACTACAAGAGGGCGCTGAACATCGAGTTCGACCTGTATGCGGTAATCGGGCTGGCTCTTATCAGCAAGCTCAAGGGCGACCACCTGCAGGCCATCGAATCCCTCACCGGGCTGCTTGCCCAGAATCCCAAGAACCATCGCCTGGTGATCGAGATCGCCGACTCTTACATCAAACTGGGAAACGATGAAGCCGCCGAAGAAACCCTGACCCGTTTTTTGCGTCTTGGAGGAAAGAACGCAAAAGTGTCGGAGATGTTGAAATACCTCCAGAAGTAGCTGAAAAATGATCCCCGTCTCCGCCCTGCTTCCCCATGAGTTGGCCGGAACCCTTCGGGTAGCGCCGGCTTACCGGGGAAAGCAGATTTTCTCCTGGATCCACGACCGGCTCGTTTTCGATTTTTCCGCCATGGGCAATCTGCCCGTGACCTTGAGGCGGGATTTGTCCGAGCGCGCCCTGCCGGTCGCACTCAAGGAAGACGCGAGGCTGGAGGATGCCGACGGGACCGTCAAGTTCCGCTTCCGCCTGCGCGACGGCCAGACGATCGAATCGGTCATTCTCCAGGATCGGAAGGGGAGGCGGTCAGCCTGCCTCTCCACCCAGGTCGGCTGCGCCATGGGCTGTCTGTTCTGCCGCACCGGTGCTCTTGGATACACCCGCGACCTGGACGCCCACGAGATCGTGGATCAATTCCTGCTCCTGCGTGCTTGCGGCCCCCCCGATCTTTCCAGTGTGGTGTTTATGGGCATGGGGGAACCCCTCGCCAATCTAGACAACCTCCAGCGGGCCGTGGATGTTCTCTCCTACAGCGGATTCAGCCCAAGACGAATTACGGTTTCAACCTGCGGTTTGGTTGAAGGGATACGCTCGCTGGCGGAACGAAAACTGGCGGTGCGTCTGGCCCTTTCCCTGACAAGTGCCGACAGCGATGTACGGACCAGGCTCATGCCGGTCACCCGGTCGAATCCTCTTCCGCAGCTGCGCCAGGCGCTGCTGGATTATCAAACGGATTTGGGCAAGCGGATCACCCTGGAGATCGTGCTGATGGCGGGAATCAACGATCGGCCTGAGGACGTGGAGGCCTTGGTCAGCTTCGTTCAGGGTGGGGGAGGCCGGTTGCCGCTCAAGGTGCTGATCAACCTGATCCCCTGGAACCCGATGCCGGATTTCCCCTACAAGAAACCTGAGGCCAGGCGGGTCGAATGGTTTCAGCAGCGCATCAAGCAGGCGGGCATCCCCGTCACAACCCGTATCTCCCGGGGCAGCGCCGTGTGCGGCGCCTGTGGCCAACTAGGGTGATCGCACCTTCGGCGCAATCACTTGGAATGGCCACACCTGCGGAGTGGCCGGCAGGGAGAGGTCCACAAACCGTCTCGCGTCGCTCCTGCTGCCAGGCAAACCCCTGTAAAATGCTGTTGGCGGGCAAGACAACTTGACAGATCCACCGGCCTGAGTTAGCATTATCGTTGACATTAACGTTAACATTAATGCGCTGACAGAGAAGCAGTTCGGTCAAGGCACAGAGGGGGTTCCACTGCGTGAAACTCGATGAAAAGCACGAAAAGAAACTGATTGAGCTCGGACGTTCTGTAATCGACCAGGAGAAAGCAAAGATTCTCATCCCTCCCCTGGAAAACGCCGCGGGCTTCTGGTTCGGGTCAGGAAATATGATCGAGGACGGGGAGGGCCGCATCTATCTCTGCGGTCGCTATCGCAATTCAGGCGATTCGCGTACCGGTGTGGCCGCCGGTGCCCGGGGAGCCGAGCTGGCGATATTCCGCTCCGGAGACCAGGCAGAGAGCTTCGAGAAGATCCTGTCCTTTTCGAAGAAGGATCTCAGCTATCCGGGGCGTGAGGTTCTTTCGATAGAGAGGATGTGGCTGCATCAGGTCGAGGGGGGGATAGAGCTCTACGTTTCCAGCGAGAAGAAAGGCCTTTCCTATCCCCTGGAAATCGCTTCTTATCAAAAAAAAGGTACGGGTGTATGGACAATCGACATCATCCGCGCCCCTTCGGTCGAGCAGCTCGATCCTTCTTCCATCGAACCTCTTATAGAAGGACGGGATCCGCGGTTCTACCATTTCAAAGACCCGATGGCATACGCAAATGAAAACGGTGATACCGTGATGATCTTCAGCACTCACCCCTTCAGCTGGGCCAGTTCGAATTCGGGCATGGCGGTGCGTCGCAGAGGGGAGGACGGCTTCGGCGAGCCGGACTGCACCTTCTTTCCGCGGGGTTTCACCTGGGATGTAGCCATAAGCCGAATTTGTGGACTCATCAAGGTTCCCAAGATCGGCTCTTTCAGCCGTCTTGCCCAGGTGTATCTGTTCTTCTACGATGGCGGCGAATCGATGCGCAACTATGAAGAGCACGTGCAGGCGGTCAAACGCCCGCGGGGATATTCCTGCGAGGAAATCGGAGGACTGGCCTACACAACCGAAGAGGAGTTTCCCCGGATTCATCGCCTGTCTGTGAATTTACCAATGTTCGTCTCACCATACGGAACGGGTTGTAGCCGTTATATGACCGCACTGCAGACCGAGCGCGGAATCTACGGAATCTGGGAGCAATCCCAGCCGGATCTCTCCCAGCCGCTCGTGATGAACTTCATCCGTTCGGAGGATGTGGAGGCTCTGCTGTAGGCAGTGAAAGGATAAAGGGAACAACGCGTATGGCCAGGATTGCATTCATTGGAGCCGGAAGCCTTGTTTTTGCCAAAACACTCATCAAAGATATTCTGGGGGCGCCGAGCCTCGAGGATTCGGAGCTGGTGCTGATGAGCCGGACGCCGAAAAAGGTAGGCTGGGTCCGGGATTTCGTTCAGCGGGTGATCGAGGATAACCGCATGCCCGCCAAGGTACGGGCCACCACCGACCGCCGGAAGGCTCTCGAGGGAGCCGACTACGTGATCGTAATGATACAGGTCGGCGGAGCCGATGCGGTGAAAAAAGACTACGAGATCCCCCTTAAATACGGAGTCGATCAATGCATCGCCGATACTCTCGGGCCCGGGGGAGTGATGCGGGCGGCACGGACCATCCCGGTGATGCTCGACATCGCCCGGGACATGGAACGCTTCTGTCCGAACGCGCTGATGCTCAACTACGTAAATCCCATGGCATCGGTCTGCTACGCTCTGGGCAAAGCGACGAAAATCCCTTTCGTCGGGCTGTGCCACGGCGTGCAGACCACTCTAGGTCTGATTGCCGGTTACCTGGGAGTAGACAAAAACGATCTCGATTTTCTCTGCGCCGGCATCAACCATATGGGCTGGTTCCTCAAACTCGAAAAAAACGGAAAAGACATGTATCCGTTGCTCCACCGGCGGATCGAGCTTCCCGGGTACTACCTTCCGGAGAAGGTGCGCTGTGAAGCCATGCGTCATTTCGGGTACTTCATGACCGAAAGCTCGGGGCATTTGTCCGAGTATCTGCCGTATTTCCGAAAGAATCAAAAGACCTTGGACACGTACTGCGACCAGCCCGGTTTTGGCGGCGAATCCGGAGCCGCTCCCAAGAACTACGAACGGGTCTCACGGGCGTTCCGCTCCCACAACTTCCTGGAACACGAACCTACGGAGGTAGGAGAGCGAGGGATCGAGTACGGCTCGTATATTATCGAGGCGATTGAGACGGGGAAACCCTTTGTCTTCAACGGCAACATCCGAAACGACGGTTATATCACCAATCTGCCCCGGGGCTGCTGTGTCGAGGTGCCGGTAGAGGCCGGAGTCGGCGGGCTCAAACCGCAAAAAGTCGGTGAGCTGCCGCCGCAGTTGGCCGCATTGTGTCAGACCAACGTCACCGTCCAGGGTCTTTGCGCCGACGCGGCCATTCGCAATGACTTGCAGCTCGTGTTCCACGCCATGGCTCTCGATCCTCTGACCAGCGCCGTGCTGACTCTGCGGGAAATCCGGGAAATGACTATGGAGATGATCGAAGCCGAACGGGAATATCTACCACACTTCGAGGGTCAGCGTCTGGAAGCAAAGCCGGCGATCAGCATTCCCGAAGGGACGGTTGCAGTGCAAACACCTCTCGACCCGGCTCTGGCGATCGTCCGGCATCTTCGCGATTTGGCTGCCCGATCTCAGGATTCCTGAAATAACGGGATAGAGGCGCATGCTGGCCTACAAGAAACGTAAAAAAATAACCCTCAAGGACATCGCGCTGAAAACGGGCTTTACGGTCAACACCGTAGCCCGCGCCCTCCGGGACAAGGAGGAGATTTCCGAGCAGACCCGCAGCCTGATCCAGGCAACGGCCCGCCAGATGGGTTATGTCAGCAATTCCCTGGCCGGTTCTCTTCGCTCCGGAGTGACCCGGACAATCGCCGTGATTTTGGGAGACATTTCCAATCCCAACTTCGCTATTCTCGTCAAGGAAATCGAGGAGGCGGCGAGGGAGCAGGAATATGGCCTGTTCGTCATCAACACCGACGAAGAGTACAAGAGGGAAGAGCAGGCCGTGTGCTCGGCGATCAGCAAGAATGTTGACGGAATTATACTCATCCCGACACAGGAGAGAGATGAGGATATCAGGCTCCTGCGCACCAACCATGTTCCCTTTGTGCTTGTAGGCAGACGTTTCGAAAGGGATGATGTGGACTACGTGATCTGCGATGATGCAAGAGGCGGTTATCTGGCCACCCGTCATCTCATCGACAAAGGTCATCGCCGTATCCTGCTTCTGGATGGACCGCAGCATATATCGAGCGCCCGAGAACGAAAGGCGGGTTATCTCCTGGCGCTGCAGGAGAGCGGGATTCAGCCAAGGGATGAGCTGATCCGGGAGGTTTCAGTGGTTTCGGGGGATTGCTCCAAGAGAATCAGGCAGCTCGTCGATGAAGGCATCGAGTACACCGGCATCTTCGCCTTCAGCGACCTCATCGCTTTTGAGGCTATTTACACCCTCCAGGAAATGGGTCGCCGGGTTCCTGAAGATGTTTCGGTGGTGGGTTTCGACAACATCCAGTCGAAAATCATGATACCTTTCCCGCTCACCACTGTGGACGCCTCCAAGAGGGAGATGGCTCAAAGAGCTTTCAGCATCCTTTTCAATAAGATGAAGCACGGTGAAGATGATCGAACTCACCACGAGGTCGTGGAGACCCACCTGGTCATCGGAAGAAGCAGCTGAGCGTTATGAGTCGGGGATTACTATTCGACATAAAGGAGTTCGCGGTCCACGATGGGCCGGGGATTCGCAAGACCGTGTTTTTCAAAGGCTGCCCCCTTCACTGCAGCTGGTGTCACAATCCGGAGGGGATATCCCCGCGGCCGCAGCTGATGTTCAACCCCGCTCGTTGTACCGATTGCGGAGCCTGCGCAGAGGTATGCCCCACAGGGGCGGCGCCGCGGGATCTGCAGCGCTGCGAGGGCTGTGGAATCTGTGTACGGGTATGTCCCGCCGGAGCCAGAGAGATCTGCGGCAGGGAAATCTCCGCTGTGGATCTGGTTGCGGATTTGATGAAGGACATGAAGTTTTTCTCGATGAACGGCGGGGGAGCGACCTTTTCCGGAGGAGAGCCCCTGGCCCAGCCGGAATTTCTATTGGAGCTCCTGACCCAACTTTACGGGAAAATTCATCTGACCCTCGACACCTCGGGGTACGCCCCTACAGATATTTTCGCCAAAGCCCTTACCCTGGTAGATCTCGTGCTCTTCGACCTCAAGCACACCGATCCGCAGATGCATCGACGTTTCACAGGAGAAGATAACCGGCTCGTTCTCGAGAATCTCGGTGTGCTCAAGAACAGCGCAAAGCCCTTCATTCTCAGAGTGCCGCTGATTCCAGGCATCACGGACACCCGAGAGAACATGGAAGCCTCCGGTCAACTCGTACGCGGAGCCGCCGGATTGGTGAGAGTAGAGCTTCTTCCCTACCACATGACCGCCGCGGTCAAATACGCCCGGCTCGGTCGCCCTTTTCGACCCGGATTCGACGTCGAACGGGAGGTACGTGTTTACCAAAGGGTATTCGAGGACAGAGGAATGAGGAGTCTCGTGCTATGACCGATCGCATACGCAAATTGCGTGCATCCCTCAGGAGCGCAGAGCATCACCACTTTCGTGGGAAACCGCTGGCTTCGTTGGCCGAGCAGTTTCGCCGGGAGAAGATTCCGCCGTTGGAACGAGCAACCAGGCGCTTCGAGGCGGTCCTTGCCGCCGAGAAGCCCGTCGTTCTATCCGATGAACGCATCTCCTTCATCCGGACGGTCCCCAACGTTCCCGAGCTGTTTACCGGTCCGGAATGGGAGGCAGTCAAGGCCGAATATTTCGTGCACGAGCTCGGCAGGGTATTCAACCTATGCCCCGACTATGCCTCCACGATACGCACCGGGCTGAATGCCCGCCGGCGGGAAGTTTTAACTAGGATTTCGACCATCGAATCGGAGGGAGAAGCGGAAAGCGGGGGGCTGCTTCAATCCATAGTTCGATGCATCGACGCCGTGCAGAAGCTGAGTGACCGCTACGCCGAAGAAGCTCATTGCCGGGGCAACGATGTTGTCCTCCGAACACTATCCAGGGTACCGCGATATGGTGCCCGTACGTTCCATGAAGCGCTTCAGTTTTTCCGAATCCTTCACTACAGCCTATGGTGTGCCGGTCACTACCACAACACCGTGGGTCGCTTCGATCAGTACATGCTTTCCTACCTGGAGGAGGACTTGGAGGCGGGACGCCTGGAAGAAGATAGCGCCCTAGAGCTCCTCGAGGAGTTCTTCCTGAGCTTCAACCGGGACAGCGATCTGTATCCGGGGATGCAGCAGGGGGACAATGGACAGAGCATGGTGTTGGGAGGCGTGAACAGCAGTGGCGAAGATGCGTATAACCGGCTTTCCGAGATGTGTCTGAAGGCCAGCCTGGAGCTGAATGTCATCGATCCGAAGATCAACCTGCGGGTGCACCGCGGCACGCCGGATCGCGTTTTTGAGCTGGCCAGCAGGCTGACCAAGCAGGGCTTGGGATTCCCCCAATACTGTAACGATGATGTAGTCGTTCCCGGACTGGAAAGACTGGGCTACGAGCCGGCCGACGCCCGCGATTACGTGGTTGCGGCGTGCTGGGAGTTCATCATCCCCGGTTGTTCGGCGGACATTCCCAACATCGGAGCACTGTCTTTCGTCAAAGTGGTGGACAACTGCTTGCGCCGGGATCTGCTTCGGGCGCCCGATTTCAGCTCCTTCATGAAGCATGTGAAGGAGGAGATTCGAACGCAGGTCAACGAGCTTACCGGCTCTTTCTCTCCGATCTATATGGAGCCTGCACCGGTGATGTCACTGCTTACCGATGGAGCGGTGGACAACACCCGGGACGTGGCCGACGGGGCGAAGTATAACAACTACGGAATTCACGGTACAGGGCTGGCTGACGCCGCTGATTCTCTGGCGGCCATTAAAAAATGGGTGTTCGACAGGGCAGAGCTAACCGCAGCAGACCTGATCGAAGCCGTTGATAATGATTTCGCCGATTCACCGGAGCTGCTTGCCAGACTCCGATCCGACGAGCTCAAAATGGGAAACGATCTGGATGAGGTCGACGATCTCGGATCGGAGCTCCTGGAATGGTTTGCCGACGCGTTGACACAGCATCGTAATGAGCGAGGCGGAAGATACCGCGCAGGCACCGGCTCGGCCATGTACTATCTTAGCCATGCGGCCGAGGTGGGAGCTTCTGCGAACGGGCGCCGCCGCGGTGAGCCGCTTTCAGCCAACTACTCACCGAGTCTAAATCTGAAACCCAAAGGTCCGCTTTCCGTTATCCGCTCGTTCATCAAGCCGGATCTCGGCCGGGTGATCAACGGCGGACCCCTCACTCTGGAGCTTCATGACTCGGTGTTTCGGACCGAGGAGAGCACAAGCAAGGTGGGCATGCTCGTCAAATCCTATTTCCGGATGGGAGGGCACCAGTTGCAGCTCAACGCGGTGAACCGTGATCGACTGATGGCGGCGCAGAAGTTCCCAGATCAGCACCGTAATTTGATCGTGCGGGTGTGGGGATGGAGCGGATACTTCGTGGAACTGGACAAGGAGTATCAGGATCACATCATCCGAAGGGCCGAGTTGTTGATCTAAGGCATGGCTGCACCCTTGTGGGCGAAGGAGGCTTTGGAACCCGGCGTTCGGGAACTCATGGATCCCGGGCATGGGCAAGGCGATCTCCTTGACAGCTGCTGTAGAAGGAGATTGAATAGGACAGGGATGTTAACGATAACGTTAACGATAATATAGATGAATATCTAGATCGGCATCGATTAATGCCGAGCATCCGCCATCGTTGATGGCGTAAAAAACCAGTCTGGGGAGGACAATATGAATCGTGGAAGAGGTCTGACTCTCTTTCTCTTCCTTTTCGCTGTTGTTGGCCTGGCGGTGTTCGCCGGGGGGCAGGGTGAGAAGGAGCAACAAAACGTGGTGATCATGGTCGGATCCCACGGCCAGTACTTGATCGAGGAAACCATGGAAGCCTTCATGGCGGAGCACCCTACAATATCCGTCGAAGCCGTGGCCATCTCGTCGGTACCGCAGGAATCATGGCAAACCTATACGACCATGTTTGCCGCCCAGGACGGAAGTGCTCACATTGTAGGCATGTACCCGACCGATGTGGTGCACATGGCCGAAGCAGGTTGGCTGACCGATCTCTCGCAGCTGTACGATCCCTCCTACGAGAAGGAGTTGGAGAAATTCAATCGGACGGCAGTGGAGATCAACACCGTAGGCGGCAATCTGTACGCAGTACCCCTGTACGCAGACGCCCTGCTTCTCTACTACCGCAAAGATCTGCTCGAAAAGTACGGATTTCAGCCGCCCACGACATGGGACGAGCTGACCAAGCAGGTGCAAACCATCAAGGCGGGGGAAAACGATCCCAACCTGGCCGGATATATCTTTCAGGCACCCAAGATCGAAGGAGTGGTGTGCAACTTCGTGAACTTCCAGTCCGGCGTTGGCGGTGAGATCATGAAGGATGGTAAGATCGTGCTTGATTCACCCAAGAATCGTGAGGCCCTGAGCTTCATGGTCGGGCTGGTGCAAAAAGGTATTGCCCCCGAGTCGGTGACCACCCACAATCCCAATGACGACAGCATCCAGTTCGGTAATGGAAATGCCATATTCATGAACAACTGGCCTTTCGCCCTTAACAAATACCTGGACCCCGAGTCCAAGGTCTACGGCAAAGTGGGAATTACCCGCATGGTTGGAAACGATCAGCCCGGTGCATCCTGTCTGGGAGGAGTATCCATCGGAATAAACAATTTTTCCGAAGACAAGGATGGAGCCTGGGAGTTTGTGAAATACATCACGAACTACGAGTGGAACAAGCAGCGAGCCATCCGCAGCAGCCTCCTGCCGGCCCGAGATGCCGTGTACCAGGATCCGGAACTGTTGGAAAAGAATCCCGCTTTCAAGCTTCTCGCCGAAGGCGCCCAGTACCTCAAATCCAGACCGACGCACCAAACCAAGTACTACATCAAACTCGCCGACCGGATGCAGTATCATTTCAACAAAGCCATGCTGGGAATGCAGACACCTGAAGAAGCGTTGACAAATGCGCAGGCGGAAATGAACAAAATTCTCGAAGAAGAGGCCGAGTAGAACTCTTTTGCTGACAAGGGGCGTGGTGTTCTCCGCCCCTTGTCCATTCTACCCGACGCACATCGAAGGTGGCGCACTTTGAAATCCGGATCTCTGGCTAAGATTCCCGACAGGACATTCGGGCTCCTCCTGACGATTCCCGCCTTTCTTTTTCTGATCGCCGTTATGATCTTTCCCCTCATCCGGGTGATCAACATGAGCTTTTTCGACTACAGGGTTTTTGAAGGCGGGAAGATGATCTACGTGGGTTTGAAGAACTTCCGGGAGGCGTTCGCAGACGCTCGATTTCTCAATGCAGTGCTCAATACGCTGCAGTTCACGATCGTGACCGTGGGCTTTCAGTTCATCATCGGCCTGTTTATCGCCCTTATCTTGGACAAACAGTTCCGAGGCCGCAGCCTGATTCGCATGGCGGTGCTGTTGCCCTGGGCTCTGCCCACGGTTATCAACTCCTTGCTATTCCGCTGGATGTTTGACGGCCAATTTGGACTTTTCAACGATATTCTTATTCGCATCGGAATCGTAAGCCGACCCGTGAACTGGCTTGCCTCGCCGCTGGGCGCAACCTTCGCCATATACTTCACTCAGATCTGGAAGGTCAGTTCCCTGGTCGGCCTTATTCTGCTTGCGGGACTCCAGAGTATTCCTCAGACAATTTATGAATCGGCTACCGTGGACGGTGCTGGAGAGCTCCGCAAGTTCTTCAAGCTTACTTTGCCGTTGCTGCGGCCGGCAATCATTGTGGTATTGATCTTCCGCAGTCTCGTGGCTCTGCAGGTATTCGACGTCATCTACGCCATGACCAAGGGAGGTCCGGCAGACGCGACCGAGTCGGTTGTCTACAACATCTACATGCAGACGTTCCTGTTCACAGAGTTCGGATACGGGTCGGCCATGTCCCTGCTTCTCTCGGTGTTGATCCTCCTGTTCGGCTTCATGTACATCCGAGGATTCTACCGCCAGGAATCCACTATGGGTGAGGGAGTATGAACATCAAAGCTGCAACCATGCTCCGAAAGACCGCGTTCGTAATCATCCTGGTCGCCACCGTCGTCATCTCGTTTTTTCCGGTGGTCTGGATGTTCCTCACATCTTTGAAGACCTCCACTGAGATATACGCCTTTCCCGTCGTGTATATACCCACAAAGCTGACCATCCAGAACTACGTGGACGTGTTCACCCAGAATCGCCTTGCCCGGTTTTTCTTCAACTCCGTGCTGGTTGGAAGCGTGGCTACGATGGTCTGTCTGGCTGTGAGCTCGCTGGCAGCCTACGGCCTCAGTCGATTCCGCGTGCGCAACAACCTGTTGATCCTGGTGATCATCCTCGGTTTTTCCACCTTTCCTTTTATCGCCAGCGTGATCCCTCTTTTTGATGTGCTTCGCCGGTTGCGTATGCTCAACACATATTTCAGCCTGATGCTGCCCTACATCGCATTCAATATTCCCTTCAGCGTCTGGCTGTCCTTCGCGTACTTCAAAGAGTTTCCTCTGTCGATAGAGGATGCGGCCAAGATCGACGGCTGCTCCCGCCTGGGCACGCTGTGGCGGATCTTCTACCCTCTCTCGGCGCCGGTGCTTTCTTCGGTGGCGATCGTGACTTTCATCAATTGCTGGAATGAGTTCATCTTCGCCCTGATTCTCATCAGCAAACCCCAGATGCGGACGATTCCGGCGGGGATCGCGCTCTATCCCGGCGAGTATTCCTTCCCCTGGGAGACAATATCGGCGGGGGCTGTCGTAGCGACCCTGCCGATCATTTTCTTCATCGTGTTCTTTCAAAAAAAGATCATCTCCGGACTCACCCGTGGAGCGGTAAAAGGATAGAAAACCGGTGCTTTTTTCCGGTCCCCATACGAATCCCATGGAAGGGCTCACGGGTAAAATCGTGCACATTTCGGTTCACCTGATAGACAGATCGCTGCAAGCGGTTCATACCCGAGGCTTGGCGGCCGGAATGGAAATACCGTATTTCTCGATCTTACGGGTCAAAGTTTTGCGGGTGACATCCAGCTCACGGGCAGTCTTCGACTTGTTGTAACCGTTACGTTCCAACATGCGCGTCACTATCTGTTTCTCGACCTGCTCGCTGATCCGCAAGACGGCTTCCCTCAGGGAGCGGATGCCGGTGATATCCGCTTGAGACGACTGCTGTCCCTCGCTTGAGATTACTCTCGTCTTGAGCCCGTCGATGTTGATCGTATCTCCCTCGCATAGAAGCACAGCCTGGTTGATTACGTTTTCCAGCTCCCGGACATTGCCCGGCCAATCATGGGCGGACAGCGCTTCCAGTGTCTCCGGACTGATAGCGGAAGCGATTTTGTTGTACTCCCGGGCGTATCTTTCCAGGAAGTAACGCGCAAGCAGCGGAATATCCTCTCTGCGCCGGCGCAGGGGAGGCACCTCGAAGGAGATGACGTTTATTCGATAATACAGATCGTCACGGAACAATCCTCTGGCCATCAACTCCTCCAGGTTCTTGTTGGTGGCTGCAATGATGCGCACGTCCACACGGATGCGCCGGTTGCTTCCCACTCTCTCGAAGCCATGCTCTTCGATGACTTTGAGCAGTTTTGCCTGGATCTCCAGGGGCATATCACCGATCTCGTCGAGGAAGAGTGTGCCGCCGCTGGCGATCTCGAATTTGCCGAGTTTGCGCTCGATCGCGCCGGTGAAGGCTCCCCGCTCGTGCCCGAACAGCTCGCTCAAAAGCAGTGACTCGGACAGGGCGGCGCAGTTGATCGAAACGAACTGACCATCACGGCGGGTGCTGGTAAAATGAAGGTAGCGAGCCAGCACCTCCTTGCCGGTGCCGCTCTCACCGGTCAGTAGTACGGTTGCCGGGCTGTTCTTGATCTTGTCCACCTGCTGAATGATGGATTTCAACTCCGGATCGACGGTTATGGGCCGGTGGGTCAAGCAGCGGTCGAACAGCTCGCTGCGCAGGTACACGTTTTCGCTCTTCAGACTGCGCAGCTCCAGATTCTTGTTCACCGCGTCCAGGAGTTTGATATTGTCGATCGGCTTGAGCACATAGTCGGCCGCCCCTTCTTTTATCGAGGTCACAGCGGAATCGATACTGCCGTATCCGGTAATCACGATGATCACCATGTCAGGGTCGATCTGTTTGAACTCCTTCAGCAGATCGATGCCGCTTCTTTCTTTCTTGAGACGAATATCGACTATGGCTGCGTCGATAGAGAAGCTGCTCAAGGCCGACATAGCCTGTTCGTAGTTCTCGCTGCAATGAACGTCGAAACCCTCGCGCTTGAACAGATTTTCCAGACCATGCCTGATGCCGGCTTCGTCATCGACGATGAGAATGGAACGGCCCCGCAGGTGATCGCAGATCATTCGCCGGCCTCCCCCTCCAGGGCGGGGAGGGTGATACCGATGCGGGTTCCCCCCCCTTCGTGACTGCGGACATCGATCGTGCCGCCGTACTTTGTAATGATTCCGTAAACCACAGAAAGACCGAGCCCGGTACCCTCCCCGTTGTCTTTGGTGGTGAAGAAGGGATCGAAGATCCTCGGAATGATATCCTTGGGAATGCCATAGCCGCTGTCGGCAACGGAGAGACAGATTCTACGCCCGTTGAGATGCGTGCAGACTAGGATCCTGCCCTCGCCTGGTATGGCCTGAACAGCGTTTTTTACCAGATTGAGCGTAACCTGTCCCAGCTCGTCCCTGTTCAATCCTGCCGGGGGTAGCCCGGCGGCCAGGCGGGTATCGATCCTGATGCGACTCTCCCTGGCCAGGGAACAGCGGATCAAGCCAATCGTTTCCTCCACGACGGAATTCACCTCCGCTCCCGGGGCGTGAAGGGAATCCGTGGCCGTGAAGTTGAGCAGCTGCCTCACGATGCTTGCGATGCGCCGTGTTTCCTGCTCGATCCACCTGAGGGATATGCTGCGCTCCGGATCGTTTTCATCGGCGATCAGGTTTTGGACGTTGGTCAGCATGGAGCCCAGCGGGTTGTTGATTTCGTGGGCCATGCCAGCGGAGAGCATGCTTATGGAGGCGAGTTTCTCGGCGCGAAAGATCTTCTGCTCGAGCTCGGTTTTCACGCTGATATCGTCGATCATGAACACACAGCCCGAGGCTTCCCGAAGATGTTCCCCCGAGCTGTAGAAGGGGTAGAGCTTGACCTCGTAGACCTTATCGTCGCTCGAGCGTTTCACCTCGGAGTAGCTGTCCTGCT
>Ga0180437_10002861_pt1 | contig 26599 bp, 16 predicted proteins | sample SS_ome_4_FD_132410 | JGI IMG/M metagenome (GOLD analysis project Ga0180437, IMG submission 132410) | Hypersaline lake sediment archaeal communities from the Salton Sea, California, USA - SS_3_D_1 metaG | ecosystem: Environmental > Aquatic > Non-marine Saline and Alkaline > Hypersaline >... | reverse complement strand
CTCCGTATGTGCTGCGGATAGTGCGAAGAGACTGTAGCTCTGTGCGCGCGATTCGTCAACACAGCCCGAGCGGATCACCTGGTGAAGCGGCATCATGCGCTCCTGCTAAGAACGCCTAATGCCGAGCGGGTAGTCTCGCTGACCATATTCGAATGCTCAGGGCGGATGGCTAGCCTGCCTCGGTTTGTCGTTGTTATTTGGCGCTCCGACCCTTCCCTTCGTCCCTTGCCAATACCCACAAAGGCGAGTGAAAGGGGGCGCGGGGGAAACGAATTGCGGGTCGTTTCCCCCGTAGGATTCCTTCGTTCGGCATGGATATGACGAACATTGCTACCGATGCGAGAAACTCCAGAGAAAAGCACGCGGCTTTCCGGCTCAGAACCGGAAAGCCGCAAGTCGAGGGCTTTTTTTTGCGAGGCGGCTAGCGATGTCCGCGGGCGCGTACTGCTCGGCCGACGAGGACGACCTCGTCGCTGCCGACGAATTCCTGCCCTTCGGACGTCGCTCCCGAGAGGGAGGCCCAGCCTTCGGCGAGCTGCTCCCGATCGAGCCTTTGGACCTCGAACTGGAGCACCAGGTCCAGCAGACCGTCGCCATCGATATCTTCGGGATGGGCCATGAACCTCGCGTTGCGGCCTCTGAGGGCGACCGGCGCGCCCGCACAATCGACCGTGGCCGGATCGATGAGCCGCGCGTCGAAGGTCTCCGAGGAGAAGACACAGACCGGCAGCAGGCCGCGAGCGCCGAGGTTGATCGGATTTTGCTCCGAGCCCGGCTTGACGTCGATATCGACCGAAACGGCCAGGTCTGTCTCATAGACCTGGAGATCGTCGAAGTACACCACGTTGGAGAAGCTGGATGTGGCCGGAGCTCCGACGCCCCACTGGTCGATCCAGATGGGTCCCAGAGGCGGATACTCCATCTCGAAGGGCGTGATCTCGACGCCTTCCGCCACAACGGCGTCGTTCACCCAGAGATCGGCCGTCAGCGCGTCGTAGTTCAGATCGGCGCGAACCGTGCACCAATCGCCCGGTGTATAAGGCCCCAGGTCCACCTCGTCGGTCCCGTAGAAGAAGACTCGGCCAAGGTCGCCATCGATCCAAAACGAGTTCCAGATGGGAAGATCGCCGTTGAAGCGATCCATGAAACCCACGATGCCGGCGCGGCCATTGGTGGCGTCCACGCGGACCGCCGCCTCATAGGTCAACCGCTCGGGGATTGCTTCGAGCGCCACATAGTCCATGCGAGCAGAGAACGGCCAGCTATCCAGTCGGAAGGAATGCTCGCCACTGCAGAACACGGTGTCCGTCACGGCTGCGCCCATTCCGGTCGAGAGAACGAGCCAGCCGTCTGCTGAGGGGTAGGCCCCGGCGGCTGTGGTTTCGAATCCGTCCTCGAAAGGCACAATGTTGGCGGATGCGCCCCCCATGAAACCCAGCACCGCGGCCATGAGCACCATAGCCACGCAAGAGAAGAACCGTCTGTCCATTGGCGGTAACCTCCATAGGGATTATTCCATGATGGCGGCGAGGCAGGAGAGGCCGCCTCGAAAGCGCCGGTCGAGGGCGAAGACGATGCGCTTGTCTGCGTTGACACCGGAGAGCGGGATTCCCTATACTCAGAAGTAGCGCTGTCGGCCGGTATCTGGGCGACAGGAGATGATGTGTGGCTGATTTCCCCACTGTGAGCGCCGTCGTCCCATCGCGGGACCGCCCTGGCATGCTTCTCGACGCCATCGGGAGCATCGTGGCTCAGACACGCCCGCCGGCCGAGATCATCGTCGTCGATGACGGAGGGGTCGGCGAGGCGGCCGCTTCCCTCAGGCGGGTGGCCGCCGGCAGAGATATCCCCCTGCGTATCGTGACGGGGCCGCGCTGGGGTCCGGGGGCCGCCCGGAATGCAGGATTGCAGGTCGCCGGAGGCGATCTCGTCGCCTTCCTCGATGACGACGATCTCTGGCGTCCGGAGAAACTCGCCTGGCAGGTGCAATGGTTCTCCCGGCGCTCATCGCTCGGTGTGCTCGGAACGTTCTGGAGCCAGCCGGGTCAATACCGAAATAAATGCTCCGCGAGGCCGCCGAAGAATCTGCTTCCCGTCTCCCGCGCGGCATTGCTGAAGGCGAACCGGCTCGCCATGTCCAGCGCCATGGCGCGGCGCGCCGGCCTGGCGCAGAGCGGCGGTTTCGACGAATCGCTGACGTTCGCGCAGGACTGGGACCTTTGGCTTCGTATGATGGAGCATTGGGAGATAGCCGTGCTTCCGGCCGATCTTTGTCTCTATAGGAGACATCGCGGTCAGAGAAGCGCCGATTCGGAGCCAATGCGCGCCCACGAAGTCGAAGTCATCAGACGGGCGAGGGAACGCGTGCAAGAGGATGCGCGGCTGGACGGGATCGCGCGTCGCCGGCTCGCATGGGCGCACGGGAGATTGGGAAGACTTCTGGCCAGGAGAGGCGAGCCTAAACGGGCTCTGAGCGAGATCGCGACTTCGCTGTCGCTCTTTCGCTTGAACCCGATCATCTGGGGGACGGCGGCTCGCTGCAAGGTCGCCGGGGGGGCTCCCGCAAAGGCGGAATCGTGAGAAAGAGAATCCCCGACTGGCTCGTGCCCAAAGCGCCGAAACGTCCCGAACTGGAAAAGCTCGGGAAGACGCTCCAGGCTATGGGCCTGCATACGGTCTGCGAAAGCGCTCGGTGTCCCAATCTTGGAGAGTGCTTCCATCGGGGGACGGCCACCTTCATGATTCTCGGCGACCGATGCACCCGGAACTGTCGATTCTGCGCCGTCGAGCACGGGGCTCCGCTCGCCGTCGATGCGAAGGAGCCGCAGGCTGTGGCCGAGGCGGCCGCGATGCTCGAACTCAAACACGTCGTCGTGACCTCCGTCACGCGGGACGATCTGCCCGACGGCGGGGCCGGCCAGTTCGCGGCGACGATTCGGGCGGTGCGCGAACTTCTGCCCCAGGCACGGGTCGAAGTTCTTATACCGGATTTTCAGGGCGACTGGGATGCGCTGAGGGTGGTCATGGATGCCTCGCCGGATGTTCTGAACCACAATGTGGAGACGGTGCCAAGGCTGTATTCGCAGGTCCGGCCGGAGGCCGATTATCGACGGTCCTTGGATCTGCTCCAGACGGCCCGGGCCATCGCCACGGGCGCTCTGACCAAGAGCGGTTTCATGGTCGGTTTGGGAGAGGAGCGAGAAGAGATCGCCCAGGTGCTGAACGATCTGCGCTCGGCCGGCGTGGACGCCCTCACCATCGGGCAGTACCTGCAGCCAACCCGCGATCACCTCCCCGTCTCCGAATACATCCCTCCGCCTGTCTTCGAGGCGCTCGCCGAGGAGGCGAAAGGTCTGGGATTTCGATATGTGATGAGCGGGCCGCTGGTGCGCAGCTCGTATCATGCGGCCGAGCTCGTCGAGGCCGATCGGTCCGGCTGCGCGGAAGAATCCCAACCTCACCCGCGCGGGTAGGCTCAACTGTATCCTATGCGCAGACTTGCTCGACTGCTGCCGTACGGAATCATCCTGCTGCTGATCGCGGCAGCGGTGGTCGTATTGCTGCGGGCGGGGCAACTCTCCGAATACGCGCGGATGAGCATTCAGAAGGAGCTGACTCGTCAGCTCGGGCGAAGCGTGACCATCGGGAGCGCTTCGCTTTCGCTCTCCGGCGAGGTCGTCCTGCACGACGTCGTCGTGCGCAACGAGGATGACTCCATCCTCTTTCGGTCTCCCGTTATCGACGCGCGCGTCGGCCGTCCGGGCAACCCGATCGCGCTGCTCTCGAGTCCAACCGACCTGCGCTCGATTCGACTGAGCGCGCCCGAACTCACCCTGACGAGAGATGACAGCGGGGTCTGGAACATCGGCGATATCATCGCGCGGAGAGGGAAAAGGCCCTCTCGCTTCCGCGGCACGGTCGAGGTCGATGAAGCCACCATCGTGATCGTGGATCACATGCGGGAGGGGCTGACGACGACGATCTCCGGAGCCGACGTCTCGGTGACCCCTTCCGACGCTGGGGCGATGGCCTTCGCGATACGGGCCTCCGAAAACGAAAGCGCTTTTCTCTCGCTCGATCTGAAGGGCGAAACGGACGCCGAGTCGGGGGCCACGCGGGTCGGCGGCCGCATCGAAGGCTTACATCTGCCGTACTTGGTCGCTCGCCTGCCGGAGTTCAAGGCCCTCGCCATTCCGGCCGGCGTGGCCGGGGTGACGGGGGAGGTGGAGTATCGGCCGAACGAGGACGAAGGCGTCGCGCTTGAGTACGATATCACCGCCGATGTGGTCGAAGGGGAGGCCGAATTCCCCTGGCTTCGCCAACCGGTCGAGGAAGTCCAAGGGCGGTTTCGATTCCATGACGGCGATCTCCACATCAGCGGCGCGCGGGGGGCGCTTGCCTCCGCGCCCGTCAGCGTGGACGGAGTCATTCACAACCTATCCAGCCCCGAGTTGGCTCTCGATGTGAAGCTCTCCGGCATCCGCTACCCGCAACTCCGAGCGCTCCTTCCGGGGCTGGCCCTGCCGGTAGGGCTGGTTCTTCCGAGTCCGCTCCGGCTGACGGCCGAAGTGACGGGTCCGGCGAAGAGCATCACGGTGAAGGGGGAGGCGGCGGTCAAAGTCATCACGTTCCACACCATTCCCTGGCACGATCTCGCGACTCGTTTCGAGTATTCCAACGGGCGACTCACCATTGCCGGGCTGAATGCCCATGGCAGCCCGCGGCGCATCGAGGCCGATGTGGAACTCGATCTGCGGAAGAAAGCGGCGGGCGCCAGCGGGCAGGCGACCCTGGTGAACGTGCCCCTCGACATGCTGGCCACGATGGCCGGCATCGAAGGCGAGTTCGGGGGGGTCGTCCGCGCGCGAGTGAGCGGCCGGATCGACGATGTGAGCGAGGGGTCCGGCGACTTCGAAGTGGCCGGGGCCACCGTTCGGGGGGTGGAGCTGGGGGATATTGCGGGTCGCTTCGAGTACGCCGACGGTCGACTTCGGTTGAGCGAGGTCGCCGTTCGAGGGCCGACGGCCGAAGGCTCGATCGACGCCGAACTCGCCCTGCCGGATTCCTACCGAGTCGAGGCCCGCCTCGTCTCCCTCGATCTTTCGAGGCTCGGCCCGGCGCTCCGCCTCGAAGGCCTCGAGGGCCGGTGTTGTGCGATGGTCGAGGCCTCCGGTCTCGTGAGCGAGGGAATGGTTTCCGGACGCCTCGGTCTCGGCCCAGGGGTTTTACAGGGGAGAACGTTCCAGAGCCTGGCGGCGGATTTCTCCGTATCTCGAACCGAAGTGGCGGTCTCCGATCTCAGCCTGGCGCTCGATGATGGGCGATGCACGGGAGGATTCCGAATTTCGAACCTGGGGAGTCCCTCGGGCCAGATCGCACTCGAAGGGCGGCTCGATCTCACACAGGTGCCGGTGGTCGATCTCCTGGCCGATGTGGACATCGCCTTTCTCTCCAACGGATCGCTCAACGGGTCCGTGGAAGTGGGCGGGAGCTTAGCCGATCCGACGCTCGCGGCCGATCTCAAGTTGGACGCCATTTCCGTGGGCGGCCAGGCCGTCAGTATCGGACGCCTGCAGGCGCAGTATCGAGCGGGTGAGCTCTTCCTCCAGGAGGCGAACATCGAAGTGGCGGGCGGTCGGCTTCAGGCGGCCGGAGGCTATAGCCAGCAGGCCGGTCTTTCCATCGAGATCGCCGGCGACGGCGTCGAACTGGCGCAGATCGCCGACGAACTCCGCACTCGGTACGGCATCGCCGTCGAAGGAATCCTGGCGCTCCGGGCATCGCTGACTGGAAGCCTGGCGCAACCGAGGGTGGAATTCGCGGTGAAGGCCTCGCCGGTGAGCGCGAATCAAGTGGAATTCGACGAGATATCGGTTTTGGGCGCTTACGAAGACCACGCCGTCCAAATCGATAAAGCCGAACTGCTCGAAAACGGCAGCGCGACCGCGCTCTCCGGGCGAGTGAACCTTGCCGATCGAGCCATAGACGCCCGCCTCCAACTCGACGATGTCCGACTGAGCAGCCTCATGTGGATCGGCGACCGGGCGGCATGGCGTCTCTACCGAATGGGGGTGCGGACCCCGCTGTTCCGCAGCTATGCCAAGATTCCCAGGCCGCTGGATGGCACGCTCACCGGTGCGCTGGTCGTATCGGGATCGCCGGACCGCTTGAGCCTCGAGGCTCGACTGAATCTCGCGAACCTCGGCTTCAACGGCAAGGAGGTCGAACGGATTCGGGCCGATGGTCTCGTGCAGCTTCGTCCGGAGGCGCGCTCTCTGCGGCTGGAGAATGCCGAAGTCGATATCGAGGCCACGCACGAGCTGGCCGTGGCCTCGCTCGCCGGCACCATCGACGGCAATGGCGGAACCTTCCTCGTGCTCGATGTCGGAAACTTAGACCTCCGGCTTTTGAGCCCCTGGCTCGGACTCCCGGTCGATCTGGGTGGGACGGCGACCATCAACTTCGACGTGACGGGAGCCATCCGGCGGCCGGTTCTCCGGGGGGACATCTTCGTCGATAACTTCCGGGCCGGGACGCTTTCGCTGGAGGCCACGACGCTCGGTCCGATCCGCATGGAAGAGGGCACGCTTTCCCTGGAGCAGATCCGCCTGCGGGACGGGCCGATGGAGGGCAGCGGGCAAGCGATATTCCCGCTCCAGGCTTTGGGGATCGCTCAAGGGGAGCTGCACTTGCGGGATGCGAGTTTCACGGCGTTCCAGGGGCTCACGCCGGCGGAGTTCGACGCGGATATCTACCTCGCGGGCAACAAGATCCTCTTGCAGGATGGCGAGGGGCGGCAGGGCGCCGGAGCGGAGCCCGGAGTGCGAGGGAAATTGGGGCAGGGAGCATTCTCCGTCGGTGGGGAAGTCGTGCTCACGACGCTGCGACTGAAGGACTGGAACCGCAATACCTTCGATGTTAGGCTTGAGCTGGATAATGCAGGGCTCAGCTTCCGCGAGTTCGTTCAGACGAGACTGAACGGCGCGCTCGTGCTCACGAACGATCCCAAGAGCGGCGAAGCGCTTGTGATGAGCCCACCGGGGAACCCCATTCTCGTGTCGGACGCCACTATCGGACTGCCGAAGGCCGAATTCCCCCATGGAGAGCCAAGTCCCATCCTCGGCCCTGGGGTCAATGTCCGGTTATTGGTCGGGGAAAATGTCAAATTTCGACACGGATCAGATCGGCGGCCGACGGAGATTGTGGTCAGCCCGGGGAGCGTTCCAGACAAGGGCGCGCCAACCGGCTATTTGGACCTTACAGGGAATCTCAGCGCAAAGGGGTTACGGCTCGAGGGAGAGATCGAAAGCACAGAGGGCCAACTTGCTTTTCCGAACGGAATCCTCACGCTCCAACGAGCCAAAGCGTGGATGAACCGGCGGCCTGGCAAGTCCCCCATCGTCACCGTGAGCGGAGAGATGAGCGGGCGAGTGGGTGATTACTATGTTTCACTCAGCCCCACCGGCCAAATTTTTCCACTCCCGTCTGAGTCCGATTCCGAGGCTATGGGAAGATTGGCTCTTAATGCGAGCGCGATTCCCCCCTTGGAAGAAGCATACGTCTTGGCGCTGCTTGTGGGGCCGGTGATTGCACCGACACGAAGAGGGCAATCAGACATGGCGACGATATTGTCGGACCCGACTCGCGTCTCGAATGACGCCGAGATTACGGGCGTCATGCTGCCCGCATTCGGAGGCGTGGAAGGCACACCGGAGCTCGGGATCGATGTGGAGAGGTCCGGGCAGGTGCGACTTCGAATCGGTCAACGCCTCAACAAGCGCCTTATTATCACTTATATAAGCGCTCTCAGCGGGCCTTCTGAACCATACGATCTACGTTTTAGCTACGAGGTGACGCCGCGCTGGCTGGTCGGGTGGGGCGTGAACGAAAGAGACCAGGGACGATGGGAGGTGCAATCTTTCATCCCCTTCTAAGGCAGTTGCCTGGGTTGTATCGTCGAGGCGAAATGTGCTAGACTCAGCGTCGAACTTCATGTCCGCTTATGTGTCCAATCCAGCAATTATGTCGGCTGGAGCGGACGAAGCGGGCCTGGCAACCTTGAACGTACGTAGCAGGTGGCCCTCAGTGGACGATCGTCCAATCCAGGGCGTCGAGCACGGCGGCCATTCGGCAACCGAGGCCTTCGATGAGCTCTTCGATGCCTACGAGCAGAAGATCTTCAATCTCGTCTATCGGCTCGTGGGCGACTACGAAGACGCCGCCGACCTAACAGCAGACACATTCGTGCGCGCCCTGCGGGGATACGACAAGTTCCGAGGGGACTCGCAACCCTATACGTGGCTGTACCGAATCGCAGTCAATCTATGCAAGAACTACTTTCGCCAACAGCAGCATCGCAGCCGCGTGCATTCGTTCTCCCTGGATGCTCCGCTCGACATCGAGGATGGAGCGGGTGTCCGGGAGATCGAGGATGGCAGCCCTCAGCCACAGCAGATGGTCGAGGTCCGGGAGCTCGAAGGGCGCATCCAAGAGTGCCTCCTTCAACTCCGTGCGGATTTCAGGGCACTCATCGTGCTGAGGGATGTCCAGGGCTTATCGTACCGCGATATCGCGCGAATTCTCGACTGTCGCGAGAAAGCTGTAAAGTCGCGTCTTTTTCGGGCACGAAGCAAGCTTCGGGAACTGCTCGAACCGTACATGTCCGAGTAGACTTAGGTCGACCGCTTCAGGGTGGGTTGGTGGAAAATACAGGCAGTTTTTGTCCTGGAGGAGATAATGCGTCGCTCTGCGCCCATCTGGCTCTTCGCCTTGTGCGTATTGCTGTACTCTGCGATTCCCGTCGTCGCGGAAACGGCTGAGGACGAATCAAAGGAAGTCGCTTTCGAAGCCGTCGATGTCGCTCCCAGGCCAGTCGACGAGCCTGAGGCGGCGTTCGATCAATCGACACAGCCGAAGCCAGAAGAAGTGGATGAAGGCCTAGACCTGGAAATGTCGAGGCCGGAGCTGAGCGGAGACCTTCCCGGTGTGGGAATGCCCGAGGAAGGAACCATTGCAGAGGAACCGCTCGAAGTGCCGTCTCCCATTGTGGACATTCAAGTTGATGGAAACGACCTTGTCTCGGCGGAAGACATCCTCAAAGTGGTAAAAAGCCAAGTGGGGGGGCAGTTTTCCGAAGCCGACGTTGCCCGAGATCGCCAAGCCATCCTCGGCCTGGGCTGGTTCAAGACCGTTTCCGTACAACGTGAGAGCGTCGAGAACGGTATCCGGCTTATCTTTCGGGTCATCGAAAACCCAGTGATCACCGACATCCAATTCGAGGGGAATCGAGAACTGACGAGGGAGCAACTCCTGTCGGTCATACAAACCAAGCCAGGGGAGATTTACAGTGCTCCGCTCATTCTCCAGGATGCGCAGACAATCGAAAAATCGTACCGATCACAGGGCTACATTCTCGCCATAGTCGTCGATCAGAGGATGAGCGCTGAAGGCATCCTCACATTGACCATTGCCGAGGGGCAAATCGAAGATATCAAAATCACGGGAAATACGCACACTAAAACGTATGCCATCCGACGGTACATCCGAACTCAGGTTGGAGAAACCTACAACGATAGAAAGGTGCAGCGCGACATCCAGAGGCTGAGTGCTCTTGGATGGTTCGAGACCGTCCGCCGCGACGCTGAGATCGGCGCCGAGCCTGGAAGCGTAGTCGTCATCATCACCGTTGTCGAGAAACGACGTACGGGCATGGCGTCAGTGGGTGGCGGATACAGCTCCGTTCAGGGGATCGTTGGATTCATCGACCTGACGAAATCGAACATCGGAGGCAACGGCCAGGTCGTCAGCGTGCGGGGAGAATTCGGCGGCCGGACGAGCTACGAATTTGGATATCAGCATCCGTGGATCATGACGCCGGAGACTCGATTGAGCGCTGGAATCTACAACCGGCTGATCTTGCGTGAGGCATTTGTAACCGACGACGAGGGCGAGCGTCGGGACATTCTGTATGACGAACGTCGAGATGGCGGGAACATCACCTTCGGCCGGCCTCTCTCAGATCACACCACGGTTTTCCTCGGTTTCCGGTCGGATGACGTCTCGATTGAAGGTGTTTCAGAAGAGGAAGAAGGTTATCTAACGGGCGCGGCGTTCGAGCCGCGGAAGGTGCGCAGCATCACTGTGGCAGCAGTGAACGATACCCGTAGCGACGCATATAACCCTCGCAGAGGAGGCTACCAGCGTCTCTCCACTGAGTTCGCGGGCCTCCTGTTCGGCGGAAGCGAGTTCAACAAATATGTGCTAGACACCCGACGATTCTTCCCCATAGGGGCCAAGAATACGGTAGCAATGCGTTTGCTGGCCGGCACCGTTACCGGTGATCCACCCTATCTCGAGCAATTCCTGGTTGGTGGAAGCGAATCGCTGCGCGGATATCGAAGCGATCGGTTTGCAGGCACGCGCATGGCGATCCTCAACGCGGAATATCGCTTTCCGCTCACCGAGAATCTCTTGGGCGTTGCTTTCGTCGATGTCGGAGATGCCTGGGGCGGCCCGATAGCAGATGATCCGGCATTCGAGGATATCGTCCACGAATCGTTCACTGCTCACTTGGGCTACGGTTTTGGGGTTCGAGTGAAAACGCCGATCGGTCCGCTTCGGCTCGACCTCGGTTTCAGCGAGGAAGGGACCGAAACCCACTTCGGCGTCAGACATATGTTCTAGATCAGAGGCGGAAGTCGACAACAATGCCTCCGGAGAGGAGTCCTTCAACATGAGAAAAATGGCAATGATCGCCCTCCTAGCGACAGCGTTCGCTTCGGCGGCCGGCGCTTCCTTCGCGGCCGACACCGAAGAAGTCACCTGGGGAGTCGTAGACATGGATCAGGTGGCGAGTCGATATGGGAAGATGCAGGAGTTGAACCAGGAGTTCCAAGACTTCCAGCGCGAGCAGGAGCAGAGACTGGCGCAAGAACACACCACGCGTCTCCTGGACGATGTGGAGCGTCAGGAGTTCAAGGACACCGCAGCTATGGGCGCGCCCACCGAAGAGCGGGCGCAACGTCTGGCCGAGTTGGAGACGCTTTCGAACGAGCGCGAAAAGAAGCTCATCGAACTCCGCAAGAAAGACGACCTTACCGAGGAAGAGCAAGCCGAACTAGAGCGGTTCGGCGCGCTTTACGAGCGGCGCATGGCGGAGCTCGCCTCCCTCCAAACCGAACTTCAGACGAGTCGTTTGGCCAAATATGAAGAGCTCTCAAAACTGATCGAAGAAAACGTCAACCAAGCCATCGAATCGGTCGCCGAGGAACAGAAACTCTCCGTCGTACTTCGAAAGGATGCAGTGCTCCACGGAGGTGCGGACCTTACCGATGACGTCGTGATGAAGTTGAATGGTGAAACCAAGGAGTAAGGTCGACGGGATCGTGTGCCGGGAGCGGCGTCGAGGTAAAACGCTGTGCCGGTGGGGTATCCAATCCAATGAAAATCCAAGAGCTTGCGGAAGCAGTAGGTGCGGAACTCAGGGGCGCCGACGGCGAAGAGGAGATATCTTCGGCGAGCGGGCTTGAGGACGCCACGCCCGGCGCGATAGTCTTTGTCGAAGACGAGGCTCGACTCGCCCATGCGGAATCGACTCCAGCGGTCGCAGTTATCGCTCCCAACGAACTGAGGGAATCGAAGAAGCCGACCCTTCGAGTGCCCAATGCGCGCCTCGCTTTCGCACAAGCCCTGACACTGCTCCACCCCCCCTCGCGGCTCGAACCCGGCATTCACCCAACAGCCCAAATTTGGGGGGATGTCGAGATCGGCGAAGATGTCGCCATCGGCCCGTTCGTCGCCATCGGCGATGGCGCGTGCATCGGCTCCCATACGCAGATCCACGCGTCAGTTTCGATCGGCCGCCAGGCCGTCATCGGCGACGACTGCGTTCTGTTCCCCCGAGTCGTTCTCTACGACGGCGTGACGCTGGGGTCTCGGGTCATACTCCATGCCGGGTGTGTGATCGGGAGCGCGGGCTACGGGTATGTTTGGGACGGCCGGAAACACGTGTGGATTTCGCATATTGGGAGCGTGAGAGTTGGAGACGACGTAGAAATCGGCTCCAATACAACCATAGACCGCGGCACCACGCGAGACACGCTCATCGGCGATGGCACGAAGATCGACAACCTCGTCCAGATCGCCCACAACGTCGTTGTCGGAAAGAATTGCCTTCTAGCGGGGCAAGTGGGTGTTTCCGGCAGCGTAAAGCTTGGAGAAGGCGTCGTCCTGGCCGGTCAAGCCGGCGTGAGCGACCACGTCACTATGGGGGAAAGATCCGCCGGTGCTGCCGGCGCCGATATCATCCGCGATGTGCCGGAGGGAGAGATAGTACTCGGCCGGCCGGCGCGCCCTATCAAAGAACAGCTCCGTATCGATGCCGCGGCCGGTTTTCTACCCGAGATGCGTCGCGAACTCCGCTCCCTCAAGAAACGCCTTAACGAACTCGATCGCAGAGTCGAGGAGTCTGCTGACTAGCTCGACCCCGTCGGCTGCACGTATTGCACATTTCCGTACCAGGCCACCTTCGCAACCGCCCAGAGTCCTTCTGGGTCGCCCGCCAGCGTGAAGGGAAATTCCCTCTCGGCGCCGGCTTCGATTCGAAACGAATGAAAACGCGGGGAGATTTCGCATCGTGCGTAGGTGTCCATCGCCTCGCCCCAAGATTCCACCGGGGTGACTAGCGCCACGAAGCCCTCGACATAATCCGCATTCGGGTTGCCGATCCGAACCAGGAAGCCGTCTTCCGTCCGTTCCAAAGTCGACTTCAGTGGTTGAATATCGCCGACCGGGATGACGTCCTGGATTATCTGTTCACCTTGCTGTGTCTGCGCGCGGATATAGCCAGGAGCGGCATCCGGTGGCACGACCACCATCACCTCATAAACGGCCGGCGAGTTGGGTTGGATGCGGTAGGGGAGTTGGCGCGGAATCATCGTCCACGCCTCGGGCGCAATCATCATGACCGAACCGGAAATCTCCTTATCCGTCGCGTCGTTGGCCAGGCCGAGCGAGAAACGCGTGGTCTCTCCCACCGACACAGGTCCGCGCACCCAAAGCGTCACCGGCTGATTACCCATCGGGGCCGCGCCGAGGTTGTGATCCCAGTACCGCGCGTGGATGGGCGAGCATAACTCGGTCGAAGGCCCAAGCTCCTTGGGAGGTCCCGCCTCAGAGATTGGTGTGGGCATGATGCCGACACTCACGATACCGTTGGCAGGAACGTCGAGCCGAACCTTGCCCGCTTGCCCCCATCGCGGCCTGATCACCTCCGCCTCGCCGCTCTTGTTCTCGGCGAGATCGGTCAGCCAGGCGACCTCCGGCACAGACGGAAACTCCAAATCCGCCGATGTCGGACGCCCTTCGGCTTCGTAGAGCCGGACGAGCAGACCCTCGGACGGATTGGATCTCGCCGTCATCCTATGCTCCGCAAGAGGATTTCCGAGGGGTTTCAGAGCGGCGACGACCACGTTGGCCTGGTCGATGGAGATCGGGCTGAAGTTTCTCGGCAGATGTCCTTCGGAGATCGGCGCTTGAACCGCCCGAAGCGGGTGGTTGACCTCGTGCCCGACGCGGACGACGCCTCCGGAGCGCCAATCGCTCGCGTGAGGAAAGAGGGAGTGCTCGAAAACGTGGGATTTGTGTTCCGGCACGAAGAACCGATCCAGTTTGCCCTCGCCCCATGCAAACGTGCTCCAGGATGACGTGTGGAAGAACGGTGCAATGAGCGTACCGTCCCGCTCCAGGCTCGCAGCGATCGTTCCCCGATTGATGAGCGCGAGCCCGGCATCGTCCACCGGCTCTGACAGCTCCGAGAAGTCGTTCGATTCGCGAAGTTCGAGCCGATCTTCGGCAATGGCCTTTGCCAGAGCATCGGCCAGTTCGCTGGTATCGCTTCCTCCTTGGGCAACGAGAACTGGAACATCCGCATCGCTTCCGTTCGGCCCGGATGCTCGCAGGAGCACGCCATTCCACGACGCGTTCTTGGCTCCACGTTCGAGACGGGAATTGGCATCGCGAAACTGCGCAAGCAATCGGGTGGAGTACTCATTTCGGCCGAGGCTGATACAGAAGCGGAAATGGTCTTGCTCGCTTACCAAATCATCCGAGTCAAGTCGCTGTTCGCACGTGATACCTCGGCTTAGAAGCGCCCGTTGAATGATCTCTGCGGCTTTCCGGTCGCGGGAATCAGGCGCGGTGATAACAGCGCAGGGGCCGAGCGGCACCGATCCCACTCGGCGTCTGCCGGAGAGAATATGGAGCGCCGGAGCAGGGCCGACGTCGACCCAGTTCTGGGCTGCGCCCAAACCACAAGCGGAGAGATTTTTCTCCCATAAGGTGCGAAAATCGAACTTCCCCGCGCTTCGCCGGCGCACCACCGTCGCGAAGCGATCCTCGAACGTCGCCAGAGCCCCGACGACATCGAGCGGAAAAGTCAAGGCGAGAAGCTCATGGGTGCCGGCATAACCGTTGAGAGTGGTTCGGAGATCGACGCGCGGAATCCCCTCGTACAACGTCACCTCGTGTATCACATCGCATCGATCGGGCAGTCGGGTCGTCGTGCGAATGCGGCCATAGACTGGACCGAGCGCGACCTCGACGAGGGCGTCTTCGCCTTCCAATCCGAGTTTCTCGCCGGTCGTAAAAAGCTCCCACGAGGCCCGTTCGCGATCGGGCTTCTCCGCCAAGGCGACGAGCTCGTTGGCGGGACCGATTGCGGTATTGATGAATTCCTTGCCGATCCGCTTGTCGTAGAGGCTTGTTATACCCCCGCCCTTGGTTCCATCTGCGGTAATGCGGAGATATTGATTCTCAATAGAAGCGTCGGATGACTCAGTGGATTCGGGCGTTGCGGGCATCGATGAGGCCGGGGCGAGGTAGTACGTCTGATAGCCGAGAGAAGGCACATCCGATGCCAAGAATACGATCTCGACTTCTTTCTCATCCCCCGGAGAGGCGTGGTTCTCGATCTGGAACGGGATTTCGCGCCCATTCTCCCTGATCAGCTTGAAGCCTGTTGAAAAGGCGCCGTCCAAGGCCACCTTTGCGCGGCACACATCGGTTCGAGTCCAGCTCATTGGATTGAAGACGACCAGTGCGGCTCCATCTCGCGGCGCCCGACGATCGCCCGTCGTGTCGATCCGACTGCTCACATATCGCAGCGCGCGATCCTCGACCTCCGTTGCGAGATCGAGCGCCTCGCGGTAGCCGAGGAGCAGATCGAGGAACGGGATATCCGAACTCGTGCCCGTGACGGCGTCATGGTGTTGTCCGAAGAGCACTTGGCGCCATGCCTTATCCAGCGCCGCGTCGGGGTACATTGCACCGAGAAGCGATGCGAACGTGGCCCAGCGCTCTGCGGACAGAAGACGATTCTCCGTCAGTCGGTTCGCAATCTTGAGATCCGCTCGGCTCACCAGCGTTCCCATGTGACACCAGGAGAAGTCTCGGCCCGAGGTGTTCAAGGACCACTTCCGAAGCTCGATCTCCGGCTCGACCGCCGCGAAGTATTTGTCCGGTGTGCTGAGCTCGATGATCGGGTCTCTCTCTGCCAACGCAGCGGACTTGCCGGTAAGCCATGGGCTGGGCCCAGACATGTCGTGGCCGAACAATCTCAGATCATGGGTAATGCCGAGCTTGGCTTGATGCTCGAAGCCATTGACCACAGTGTCGAGCAGCTCGTCTAGGCTGGCCGGATAGTAGGCATATGGCTCCTGCTTCTGAAGCAGCTTCGTTCCATCGGGGGACATGCCAAAGCACAGCGGCTGCGCGCCGAGGATGTTCTTCGACGACACGGCAGCCTGAAATCCCGAACGGGCTAGAATTTGAGGGAGTTGTATGCAATGCCCAAAGACATCAAACGGCAGGTAGACCCTGGTTTGAAATCCCAGCACCTTGTCGTGATAAAGGCAACCATAGAGGATATTGCGAATCAGAGGCTCGCCCTGAATTGACATTTCGTTTGCTTGGTTATACGATCCCCCCGCAGCAATGCGACCCGAAGCGACGAGTTCGTCGAAGAACGAGCGATGTTCGCCAAACCCAGCCAGAAACGGGCGCAGATAGTCCATCTCAGAGAGGATGATCGAGTATCCATCGTCGGCGCGGCAGGCGTCGAGGAACTGCTGGACCAAGTCAAAGGCTTGGTTCGTGTACGTGCGCTGATCCTCGATCCGGACCGGGTCATAATGGAAGTGCGGTGCGAGATGAATCTTCGCCGGTGCCTTCGCCATAAATCCCTCCAATGCCAGCCGCGCGCGGAACGCCTCGCCGTGCAGCACGCAGCTCGAACGGCAGACGTGGAGATGTAGGCCGCTCGCCAGCGCCTACGCAGCCGCCCCCGGCGACGACAGCAAAGACCATGTCCGAGGCCGACGCAACTCCCATACTTACTCCTTCCACATTCAAAATCGCAGTGTGCGAGAAGCATTTCGGTGACAGGAATTGCCGCCCGGGCGGCGTAGCCCTACCGTGTATGCCACGGCGGGATGAGTACCACATGGCGGCGCGCGCCATAGCTGTGTATTTGGCGGAGCGGCAGCGGCCTGACGGCTCGTTTCCTGGTCCGGATAATTACGGCACGGCCTTTGCCCTTTGGCTCTGGTCGTATTTCGGAACGGACTTCTCCCGCTCTGTCGAGCGTGCCTGGCAGCGGTTCAAGGATGCCCCGCCGCGATCCCATGGGGAGTTCAACATCTACGCCCTCCTCCAATGTCGAGACATCCTCGGACGCGCCCCCATCCATGCCCTTATTCGCCGGTTGCGGCCGGGGGCCCGGCACTCCGCGAACTGGATGCTTCTGAGGGCCGCGTGCGACTTCCAGAACGGGGCATTCCTGCCCTCGCTTTCCGCCCGATTAGAGGGACGGGCCGCACTCATTCGCTATGCACGAAGCGGCTTCATTCACGATCGTTCGAATGTGCGCTCCTTCGGATACCACGCGTTCTGTGGGGCGCTGCTCGCCGATATCTGGCGCTCGCGCCGCCTCACGTGGGCCGGACGGGCCGCCATGGAAGCCGCCCGATTCCTATCGGAGTTCATCCTGCCGAACGGAGACGCGCTCTACGTCGGCCGCGGGCAGGAGCAGATATTCGGCTACGGCGCGCTCATGTATCTGCTCGAAGCCGCCCGACTCATGACTGGCGACCAGCGGTATCGGAAGCTTTCGGACCGCGTGTTCGTTCGGCTCACAGAATTCCAGCGCAGAGACGGGTCTCTTCCCCTCGTCCTGCGAGAAGGGGAAGAACCGGAGCCGTGGCAGCCCGATGCCAGGCGACCCGGCTGGTACACCTATAACTGTTACGCCGACTATCTGCCGTTTTTCGCCTGCATGTTGCTCAAGGCGTCCGATGTAGATTTAGCTCCGCTCGATGGCATGCGCCCTCTGCCCCTCCATCCGGACTTCCAGGTGATCGAAAGAGAGCGCTATACGGCCGTTCTCTCGCGTCCCGGTGGGTCGCCAACGAATGACCTTCCCTTCCCCTATGTCTGCCTGCAAGGGACGTCCATCTTTCCGTGCTACGGCCGCGAGGGCGATCAGATCGATCCCGAGGCAGTCGCTCTGCCGTACGGGGTCCTCGCCACCGGCGGAAGCTACGGCTTCCGAGACCATCTTCACTATCGGTTCGTCGAGGATGGCTTGATCGGGGAGTCGAGCGACGTTCGCCACATACGGCGGTTCGAGTTCCGCGAAAACGTCTTCGAATGCAGCGACGAAATAGAGTTCCGCCGACGGATGACCTTCCGAAGTTTCGTGCCGGCCAACTTCCTGTTCCGAACCCTGCGCGCCATCGATGGAACTCAGTTCGAAACCTGGCATCGCGAGGAGAAGGCCATCCTGAAGATGGAGCCGGCGGCCGCCATCCGGCCGGATGCCGCCGTCTCGGCAAGCGGGTCGCTCGTGGCTCTGAGACACGAGATCCCAAACCTCTCGGCCGAGCGTCACCAGACGGTTTCGACGCGACTCAAGGTTGCGTTCCCATAAGGGGTTCGCGTCGGGCAAGATAGTGGCGCAAGGAAAGCACTTCTTTGCAGACAGCGGGCAGCGGATTTTTTGGCGCGCTTCGCTTCTTCGCCGTCTTACGAGCTTTCTTCGCACTCATGCAAACTGATTACAGACTCCCGCAAACCGGACAGTCCGGTCTGCGCTGCACGGGGAACTTGAGAAACTCCATGGCGTCGGCGTCGTAGGAGAGCATCTGACCCTTCAGCGGCTCGCCGAAACCCGTGACGATCTTGACTGCCTCGACGGCAGCGAGACAGCCGAGCGCCGCCGACACGGCGCCGAGCACCGGGAATCCGTAGGTTTCCCACCAATCCGGCTTCTCCGGAACCAGACACGTCAGGCATGGGGTCTCGCCCGGAACGATGGTGGTGAGGTTGCCCTCCATCCCGTACATCGCCGCTTCGATCATGGGCTTGCCCAGCTCCACGCACGCCTTGTTGAGGGCGTATCGCTCCTCAAAGCTCGGGGGGCAATCGAGCACGACGTCGACCTGTGAGACGAGATCGAGCGCATTCTCTTCGCTCGCGTCTTCGGCGATCGCCACAACCTCGCATTCCGGATGGAGCCGATGAAAGAGATCGGGGAGGCAATCGACTCGCGGCTTGCCGACATGGTCGTTTCGCATGAGGATTTGACGATTCAGATTGGACCAAGTCAGATTGCCCGAGTGTGAGAGGAGGAGCTTGCCGAAGCCCGCCATGGCCAGGTACAGCGCAACGGGACCCCCGAGGCCGCCACAGCGAGTCACGAGGGCCGACGAGTTCTTCAGTTTTCGCTGCGCCTCTTCGCCGAAGCCGGGCATTTGGATCTGGCGTTTGTACATCTCGCGGTCACGATCGGTCAGACCAACCATTGAACTCTCCAGTTGAGAATTCCGGCACATATCCCCGTCGCTTGCCGCACCGGCCCCGTCGATCACGTCTTTCGACCTCCAACCCACCGATCCTTGCCCCCAAGCCTGTCACTTTCGCCCGTCTGAATCGAGACGGCGAGCCGCGAGCCAGGAGCGACGCTTGAGCGACAACTCATCCGGCGTCATCCCGGCGGTCATCGCAGAGCTGATGCGTTCCCACGAATCCCGGATGCTGGAGGGATCGGGAAGCTTCGCTATTTCGCCTCCATACATTGCCCCCGAGTAGGCCCAGGTCAGGACCAAAACCGATTCACGGGCCTCGGGGGCCGCGCGGCCCAGAAGCTGCGCGTACTCGAACGGGGTCTGCCCGCGGCGCCGGCCGTGCCCCAACATCTCGGCGAAGTTGAGCATGAAGTGGTAGGTTTGCACGATGATATCTCTCGCCGTCAGACCGGCCAGTGAAGCCGGGTCTTCGAACGGATCGACCAGCTCGTCGGCCGGTTGTGGCGTCGGCGCTGGGGCGCCCGCGCCGGTCTCGCCGCGCCCGAGCAGTCGCAGGACGAGGCTCCAGAGGCGTCGCCAGGCCCGGGCCGCGAGGCCGATGAGAAAAGACGTCTGGCGGAGAATCCATTCAGCCGCCCGGCTCTTTCGAAAACCCCATACCAAGACCAAAGCGAGCAGCAGCAAAAGCAGCAGGAGAAGAACCGGGAAGGCCGCCTTCGGCATTCCCCGAAAACCGGCCGCAAGGTTGCGCAATCCGCTGGCCGCCCGAGCGGTTGCATTTTCGAGGGAGTCTTGCAGAGGCGAGAATGGCGTATCGGCGGCCCGAGTCCCCAAGCGGGCCGTTTCCGCCGCTTTCCGAGCGTGTCGCAGCGGCACGAGGGCGGCGAGGGCGGAGAGAACGACCAGCGTGATGAATGCCGCGCCCAGGAGCTTTCGATATGAGCCTATCGCCATCAGGAGATTCCCCTCCCGCGCCGATCGCTCCAGCAAGACGAGGCGTTCCAGGAACATGAAGATCGTCGCGAGCAGGCAGACCGCGATGAGCCAGACCGCGGGGGACGGCACCCGAGACTCCCCGCGCGCCCACATCGCCCCCAGGCCGAATACGAGCAGGGCCAGGAAAATCGCCAAGGGCAGCGCCGCGCGTATCGGCGGCACAGGGCGAAGAGGACGGGACAGCCGATGAAACGTCGTGGAGGTCGATGCCTCCGGGTCATTGGCATCGCGGACGAGCCAGGGGAGAAAGTGCCAGATGAAGGCCGTCTCCGCCGCGGTCACGAAACCGATGAGCGCGGCCATGTTGGCCGATGTTCCGTCCGCGCCGAATGACACCAGGGAGGCCACCATCCCTCCGAAGATCGACAGCATCGACGGAAGCACCCATTGATTCAGCTCTCGTCTCTGCGCGTAGCCGAGGCTGGCGGTATAGGCGATGAAGATGCCGGCGACGATCCCCGCGACGACGCCGGCGCGCGGGGCCATCCATATGAGCACGACGGCCGGGTAGCTCACGATTCCGAGCACGAGCCAGGCCGACCACGACCAGAGCTCGATATGCAGACGGTGGCGTGCCGTCGATGATTCAGATGCCAAGGGCACCGATATCAGCCTCCGAGTGAATCGAAGTGACCGGAATCCCCACGGCCTGAAGGGCCTCTGGAGCCACGATAGCCTCAGCCCCGCGGCCGGGCAAGGCGGCGTGAATCTCGAACCCAGCGCTGCGAAGGGAGAGCAGCGAGGTGAGCGTTTCAGAGGTGAAGGAGGGCGTGATGACGAGCACGAGCGCCCCCCAGGGCCATTGCTCTTTCTCGCGAGCGATCACCGAAGTGAGGTCTTCGGCCACACCGAGCTCGACTCGCCCCAACACCGATAATATGGAGGCGAGCTGCTCTCGACGGCGGCTGGCCGAAACGCGGATCATCCCGCCTGTCGCGGGAGACGCTGGGTCGCGCGCGAGGGCGAGAAGGCCGATCCTCTGTCGCTGTTCGAGCATATGATGCGTAACCGAGGCCGCGGCCGTAATGGCGAGCTCGGCCGCCTCCGCCGCATCGTTTGGGTTTCCGGGGTAGTCGGATCGGTTGAGATTCAAGACGACGAGATTCTCGATCTGTGAGGACATCTCGAAGAGCTTCGATTGAAGCCGGCCGGTGTGCGCCGTCGCCCGCCAATGCACGCGGCGCAGCCCATCGCCGTGCTGATAGGGCCGGATTCCAACGATCTGCGTCGGGTCCTCCAGCACCCGGCGACGGGCGCGGACTTCCCCGGCCGGTCGACGGGAGGGCAGACGGGCGTGTGTGATCGGCACGATCTTCGGGAACACGGTCAGACTGTTCGCGCCCGCCGCGCTGAGTTCTTTCTGCGAAAGGCCGAAGAGATCGCCCATTCTCAATACCGTCGGCCCGATCTCGTAGTAGCCTCGGCGGACACCGTGGAGCGTATAGCGGAAACCGAACGAAGCTCGACCGGCCAATGGACCGACCCGGCCCCGCAGGCCGGTTATCGGGAGCCCCGCCGGGAGCGATTCTTTGGCCATGAGCCAGAGGACGGGCAGCGGGCTGTCGTTCGCGACCGTGACCTCGACGGATGCCTCGGCGTCGTAGGGGATGTGGTCGACGGAAAGCGATCGATGAGCCGAAAGGCTGCGCCGCGCGACGCGCCCGGCTCCCACCGCAAGCAGCCAGAGCGCGAGCATGAGCGAGCTGACCCAGTAAAAGGCCGCCGCCTCCGTCGTCCAACCCAGGACCGCGGCGAGCACTGCCAGCAGCACCCAGAGGAGCGGCAGCACCATTGATTGGCTACTCCAACATCGGGCTCTAGTCGGTCAGCAGTTGGCGGGCTCGTTCGACGACGCCTTCGGTCGTGTACCCGAGCTTTTCGGCGATGGTCTTCCACGGCGCCGAGAAGCCGTAGCGGTCGATGGCGACGATATCGCCGTGGGGGCCAACGTATCGGTCCCACCCGAACGACACGCCCGCCTCGATCGCCAGCCGGCGGGTGACGGCCGCCGGCAAGACCGATTCGCGATACTCCTGGGCCTGTTGCTCGAACGCCTCCCAACAGCCGAGGTTCACCACCCGAACCCGGCGACCTTCCCCATTGAGTTGTCGCGCCGCATCCAGGGCGATGTGGACTTCCGAGCCGGATGCGAGCAGGATCATCTCGGGGTCGTCGACGTCGAGAAGCACATAGCCCCCCTTACGGATGGAGTCCGCCGCAGGCAGATCGCTTCGGTCGAGCACCGGAAGGCCCTGGCGAGTCAACAGCAACGCCGTCGGGCCGTCTTTTCGCTCGAGCGCTATCATCCAAGCAACAGCCGTCTCGCTGGCGTCGGCCGGCCGAATGACACTCAAATTCGGAATGCATCGAAGCGCGGCATAGTGCTCGACGGGTTCGTGGGTCGGGCCGTCCTCTCCGACAAAGACGCTGTCGTGCGTCCACACATAGACAACTTGAATCCCGGACAGGGCGGCGAGGCGCACCGATGGTCGCATGTAATCGCAAAAGATGAGGAACGTCCCGCCGTAGGGGATGAACCCTTCGTGCAGCGCCATGCCGTTGAGTATGCCGCCCATGCCGTGCTCGCGAACGCCAAAATGAAGATTTCGGCCGCGATACTCGCCCCGGCCGACGGCGCTTTCGGCTTTGATGAGCGTCTTGGTGGAGGGATGGAGGTCCGCGGAGCCCCCGACCAAGGCCGGCAGCTCGGCGCTGAGCACCTGAAGGACTTCTCCAGAGGCATTGCGCGTCGCGATTGCTTTGCCGGCCTCAAACGTCGGCAGGCGATCCTGAAGCCCTTCCGGCAGGGAGCGGGACATGCGCGCCTCCCACACTGCGGCCAAGTCTGGATGGGCCTGCTGCCATTTGGCGAGGTGCTTCTTCCAGGAATCCGCCTGTTTGTCGAGGCTCGAAGTCCGTCCTTGAAGCGTCTCCCTCACCACATCCGGGACGAAGAAGGACGGCTCCGTCGGGAACCCGAGGTTCTCTTTCGTCATCCGCACCTCATCCTCGCCGAGGGGCGCGCCGTGAGATTCTGCTGTATCCTGCTTGTTGGGGCTTCCCTTGGCAATATGGGTGCGGCAGATGATGATGCTGGGGCGGTTCCTTTCCGCTTGGGCCGCTTCTATGGCGACTCCAATGGCCGAGCGATCGTGCCCATCGATGTGCTGGACGTGCCAGTCGTAACTTTCGAACCGACGGCCGACATCTTCGCTCATGGCGAGGTCGGTGTCGCCCTCAATCGTAATATGATTGTCATCGTAGAGATAGATGATCTTCCCGAGGCCGAGGTGTCCGGCAATGGCCGCCGCTTCATGGGAGATTCCCTCCATGACGTCGCCATCGGAACAGATCGCGTAGACGTAGTGATCGACGATGGGGGGCTCGCCGTCCACGTTGAAATGGGCCGCCAACATGCGCTCGGCGAGCGCCATTCCAATCCCGTTGGCGAAGCCCTGCCCGAGCGGCCCGGTGGTCGTTTCCACCCCAGGCGCGCAGCCGTATTCCGGATGCCCGGGCGTCCGGCTCTCCCATTGGCGGAAGTTCTTGAGATCGTCCATCGTCATCTCGTAGCCAAACAAATGGAGGAGCGAATACAGCAACATCGACCCGTGTCCGGCCGAGAGGACGAACCGATCTCGGTCCGGCCAATCTGGGTTCGAAGGGCTGTGCTTCAGATAGCGGGACCACAACACGTAAGCGACATCGGCCATTCCCATCGGCATGCCTGGATGGCCGGATTTGGCCTTCTCGACGCCATCGATCGAAAGGGCGCGAATCGTATTCACTATGAGTTCATCGAGATCATCGCCGGCAAGATCGCGCCCGTACGTCTTCGGGTCGGAAGCTATAGACCTAGACTCTGTCGTCACGTTCTGTACTCCTGATAGCAATAGTCGAAATTCCCCACTCTCCTCTTGGCGTGGACATGGGAGAAATCCTGCCTATAGAGAATCTTGCATGGTGGCCAGGCCGCTGCGATGATAAGGAGATGGGTCGGGCCAAGAACTTATTGAGTATCGGATGAGTCAAATGGTAGGCCTGTGCTGAAAGGGGGGGGTATGTTCAGATTCGGCGTTTGTCCGATCATCGCGGTGGCCGCCGTCGCGGTCGTCACGATACGACCCGCGCTCGCCGAGGCGAGTTCTGCCAACATCCTGAGGAACCCGTCCTTCGAAATCGGGGTCGCCGAGCCTGTGGGATGGCGCGGCTTTGGATTTGGGGAACGGATCTGGGGGTCCGAAGCGCATCAAGGCAAGCGGTCCGTTTCCGTGTTCGGGGATGGAAACAGCGCCGGGTGGTGGTATTCGTCGATCGACGAAAAGGTCGAACACAACGAGCTCTACCGAGTCAGTGGTTGGGCGCGCAGTACCCCGTGTGTTTCTAATCGGACCGTCGTCTTTGGGCTCAACCATGCGACGTGCCGCCCGAAGCTCACCTCGGAGTGGACTCGATTCGAGTTCTTCACCCGAGCGCCGGACTTCCTTCCCGATCCGATGTTCCGACTCGGCCAGATCGGGCTGAAAGGCTCGGTGCTTTTCGACGATGTTTCTATGGTGCCAGCGGTGGCCGTTCATCAATCGGTTGGGACTGGCGCTCGGCTGTCTTTGGGGAAGGGCGAGTCGGTCGACGGGCGTTCCTACACCGCGTCGCACGACCTGTCAGATCTTCACACAATGGAACGACGGTTTCTTCGTTCCTACACGGCCGAGTTCGACGGCGATCGGTGGGTGCTCGATGGTCTGGACGAGGTCGTCTACCGCCATGGGGTGGAGCGAATTGGAGCCGATCTTCTCCCCGCAGATACACCTGCTCAAACCGGATGTGCTCAGCCAGTGCAAGTGGACATATCCTTCGAAATACACATAGAACGCTGCTTGGGTGGGGCGCTCGACGTGCACATGAGTCATGACGGAAAATCCTGGAATTACCTGCAGACGATTAAGGCGCCCGGAGATCACCGTATCGAGGTGCCTTCGGAAATGACGCCCTCGGCTTGTCCGTATATCCGGATCAAGTCGAGTGGCGCCGGCCGTGTCGAAGTGAGCCGATATCAATTTCGTAGCCGCCTAGGCGGTGGGCCAGAGGTGAACGGAGAAGGCGGCTCTCGCTACCTCGCGGTGCTCTATGCGTCACCGCACGTTGACGTCGAAATCCTCGATGTGGGCGATATGAGGCCCGATGGTCGGAGTGAGGTGAAGCTTCATCTCATCAATCGGGGAACGCGCATGACCCTCGACGCCGACGTGTGGATCGAGCGCGATGGCCAGACTGAATCGCACGGCCAGAAAACGGTCGCCATGGCGCCAGGCCGCTCGGCCGGGGTTTGCCTTCCATACACCGTCGAATCTGCTGGCGAGGTCAAGTTGACCGTCCGGGGGCGAGACGCAAAAACCGGCAAACTGCTCTTCCTATTTGAAGGCGACGACAAGGGGTTGAACGGGTCTTCACGCTGAGAGCCGATGGTCAATTCCCTGGTGCGCTGATCGAAGGCGGCAGTGAGCAGGCCGCGGAAACTCGATGGGCATCCTCCGCGCGTTCGACGCTTCCCATTCCGGGGAGTTCGAGACCTTGGTTTCACGCTTCGCTGATGTTACTATGTAGAGGTGGAATTCGGCGCGTGCCGATTCTCTACGAGGGTGGTGACTTAAGGGCAGTGCTCTGGCGTATGGGAAACGAATCCCACATCGACGGGGAGAGCAGCGATTGACGCAGGGTGCACCGTGTAGGTGGCGGCGAAGGGCGCAGACGGCAGCCGTGCTCGTCGCATTGGCGGCCGTTGCAGTTCTCCTGGCACACGGGTGTAGTGGAAAGCCGGATATCGGGGCGAGTCCAATGGCCGAAACCAATCGTCTCATCGATGAGAAAAGCCCATACCTGCTGCAACACGCGCACAACCCCGTGAATTGGCACCCTTGGGGCGAAGAAGCCTTTCAGAAAGCGCGCCAAGAGGACAGGCCGATCTTCCTCTCCGTCGGCTATTCGACGTGCCACTGGTGCCACGTGATGGAGCGGGAGAGCTTCGAGGACGAAGCCATCGCGGAGATGCTGAACGCACATTTCGTTGCGATCAAGGTGGACCGCGAGGAACGGCCAGACATCGACGACGTCTATATGAGCGCGGTGCAAGTGCTCACGCAACGGGGCGGCTGGCCGATGTCCGTCTTCTTGCTGCCGGATGGGCGGCCCTTCTACGGCGGAACCTACTTCCCGAAGGATCGATTCGCTCGGGTTCTCACGACCATCGCAGAGATGTACCGATCCGACCGGGGAAAGCTCGATGAAGCGGCCGGCGAGGTGGCCACAGCCGTCGCGGCCATGGTGGAGGCCCCGCAGTCGAGTGCGAGCCTTCATCCTCAGTTCGTCAAACGAACCCTGGACACGCTCCATCGCCAGTTCGATGCCGAACACGGTGGATTTGGGGGCGCTCCGAAGTTCCCTCCGCACACCGCCATCGAGTTGCTCTTCGACGGATACCGACGGGGTGGTGGTGAGGGGCTCTTGGCCATGGCGACGCTGACGCTGGAGAAGATGGCGTTGGGGGGAATCCACGACCATATCGGCGGTGGCTTCCACCGGTATTCAATCGATGAGCGGTGGTTCGTGCCGCATTTCGAGAAGATGCTCTACGACAACGCCCTCTTGGCGCGGAACTATGTCGAGGCCTATCGATTGACTCAGGACGAGCTTTTCCGCGAGACAGCGGAGGCGATCTTCGAATGGATCGAACGGGAGATGACGGG
>Ga0180437_10002859_pt1 | contig 26604 bp, 17 predicted proteins | sample SS_ome_4_FD_132410 | JGI IMG/M metagenome (GOLD analysis project Ga0180437, IMG submission 132410) | Hypersaline lake sediment archaeal communities from the Salton Sea, California, USA - SS_3_D_1 metaG | ecosystem: Environmental > Aquatic > Non-marine Saline and Alkaline > Hypersaline >... | reverse complement strand
CATCAAGCGCGTTACCAGGGCCGAGGTTGCGCACCATCAGCGTCGGCGTAACCGGTCCGCCGCCGCCGCCTGGCTTCTTGGCGATGGGATCCAGCATAGCAAAGGCTTCAAACACAGGGCCTCGGACAACGCTGGTCACCACCCCACCAGCCTGGCACACATCCTCGGCACTGCAGACCACGTACTCGTCGTTGACGATGCGGACGCCCATCACGTCGCTGATATAGATAGTGTAGGTGAATTCGGCCGATTTGCCAGTATCGAGCCTGGGCAACGACCATGACACCACACCCGAGTCCTCGACACCGCCCCGCACATAGCGCAAATAGGTGCCAACCCCGGCCGGCACCCGGTCGGTGATGACCAGATCGGTCGCCAAGGAGCCTACGTTGAGCAGCGTAAGCGTGTACGTCATCTCCCGGTTGGAGCCAGGCGGGTCGGGCCAGACATACTTGGAGAGGTAGAAGACGGGATCAACGATAGTGACTGTGTACGGATCACCTGCTTCCACTCCGTACTCGCTGGCGACGGCGTAATCATCGTTAGCGATCACTGTCCCGCTTGACACGTCGCCCACCTCGACGCTGAAGGTGAACTCGACTGTATCCCGCAGTTCCAGCGTGACTTGTTTCGTCCAGGTGATTATCACGTCACTTCCAACGGTGCCGGTGACGCCGCCCATACCGACGTTGAGCACGGTCGTGCTCAGGGGTACCCGGTCGGTGACCGTGATCGGCATACCGGGTGGCGTCGCCCAACCCTGGTTGGCGACGACGAGGGTGTAGACGAGCGGTTTGTTGGCCCCGGGTTTGGCCGGCGACGATGTTTTCTCAATGACCAGGATCGGGTCATCGGTGATGATCGTTTCAGCCGTCTTTGTGACCGGACGGGCGATGGACGGATGGCTGATGACCGCCGTGTTGCGCACGGTGCCGCTGAAGCCGGCATCGACCGATACGCTGAAGCTCACGACGACGGTGGCATCGAATCCCACATCGCCTATCCACGTCAGCGTCCCATCGGCGACGGTCGGCGTAGGATAATCACTGGCCTGGGCGGTGCCAGAAATATAGGTGGTGTGGGTGGGGACGTCGTCGGTCAGCGTCACCTTGTGCTCGCCGCCGGCCGTGTACGCGCCGGTGTTGCGGATCTCGATGGCATAGGTAAGCGTCACACCGTCGGTGCCCGCCAGCGTGGGCGTCACGGTTTTGACCGACAGGCTGAGCTTGGGATATCCCCCTTCCTCTGGGGGAATGGGATCTGCACGTGCCACCAGGGAATTGCCGCTTACCATGAGCAGGACCGTAGCTAGCAGGGCCAGGCCGCCTAGGATAGGGATCACTATGCGGAGTCCCTTATCTGGGGTTTGTCGTGTAGGATCGTTCATTTTGCTCCTTTCTACTTCAAATAGCTATCAGGCTTCTACAACAAAAGGCTGCCGGGCACCCTCGTCAGGACTTGGATCTTCCATAGATCATCTCCTTTCCCTCCAGCTACGCGATTATCAAGTGGAGCGGAGACTATCGAGCACTCTTGTCAGCACTTGTGGTTCCTTTAGGGTTCGCGACGATAGGATTGAAGGCAAGATGAGCTTGTCTGGATTCTCAAGAGGATATAGGCGGATTGTCAAGTAGGTGTCGGAGTCGTTCGTTATTCTATCACGCTGCCACAAAGGGTGCAAGTCGGGATGTAGAACAGACAGAGGTCATGAGAGCGGCCAAGGCTCAGGCAAATAGTTGACTAATGCAGGCAGAAGTGATACACTGGGAACGCCTACAGGCAAATTCAACCTGTGGAGGGTAGACGCTTGACGCTGCGCAGGAAGACCCTGCTGATCATCAGCGCGACGACTTTCAGCTTGATCCTGGTTCTATATATTGCCACGCAGACCATCCTGTTGGACAGTTTCGCCAAGCTGGAGAGACAGTTTGCACGACAGACCATTGAACGTGCTATGAAAGTCGTTTCTGAAGAGATCGCAGCTCTGGACGAGACCGTTTACGACCAGGCTGCGCAGGACGAGGCCTACGACTTTGTCGAGCAACTCTCCGACGAGTATATACAGTCCAACCTCGCTGATGAAAACTTGATCCGCCTTGGAGTCAGCCTGATACTGTTCGTTGATGACAGCGGCCAGATCGTCTTTGGCCGGGGGTTTGATTTGCACAATGGAAGACAAGTACCTGTGCCACAGAGCCTGCAGGTACACTTCGCTGAGAATGATCTCCTTCTGCGCCACGCCGATTTGGAGAACAGTGTATCCGGCCTCCTCCTTCTTCCCGAAGGACCATTGCTCGTCGCCTCGCGGCCTATCTTGACCAGCGAGAGGGAGGGACCAATCCGTGGGACACTGATCATGGGACGCTACCTGGACTCCATTGCCCTCGAGCGGTTGGCAGAGTCCGTCCGCCTGTCCCTCACCCTGCGTCGGTTCGATGATTCACAGATGTCATCTGATTTCCAGGTCGCACGTTCGTCGTTTCTGGGAAGAGCACCTTCAGAAAGAGCACCAGTTTTCGTTCAACCGCTAGGCATAGAATCCGTTGCAGGGTATGGTCTGTTGAGGAACATCTATGGGGAGCCCTGTCTTATTCTGAGGGCCGATATACCCAGAGAGATCTACAAACAGGGCCAGAGCACTGCTCTGTATTCTATCTCAGCGCTCCTGGGGGTTAGTCTTGTTTTCGGCTTGATGACCCTGCTGCTCTTAGAGAAGATCATACTGTCCCGGTTGACTCAACTGAGCGAAAGTGTCGGCCGCATAGGTGCAAGCGGCGACCTCTCGGCGCGTGTGTCGGCGACTGGCAAGGATGAATTGTCAGGTCTCGCTGAGGCGATCAACAAGATGTTGACGGCGCTGGAGCAATCCCAGGACGAGCTGCGGGAGTCCGAACAACGTTTCCGGGACGTGGCCCGTACCACCGGTGACTGGATCTGGGAAACGGACGCCGAGGGCCGATACACCTATGTCAGTCCGGTCGTCGCGCAGGTGCTTGGTTACACACCCGCAGAAGTGGTGGACAGACATTATGTCGACTTCCTCCATCCCAGCGCGCGGGAGAGACTTGGGACACAAGTCCCGGAGTTCATCCGCGAGCAGCGAGCTGCCGTCCGGCTCGCCAGTCCGGCTGTGCACAAGGACGGGCACGAGGTAATCTTGGAGACTAGTGCCCTGCCACTGACCGACCCGGCCGGCAACCTGCTGGGCTACAGGGGGGTTCATAGGGATGTCACGTCCGAGCGACGGCTTAGGGAGAGACTGGATGCGGTCCACACCCTGGGACGGGAGTTGGTGCTCTCCAGGGATGAGCAACAGGTCGCTGAGATTGCGATAGACGCTGCCAGGCTTTTGTTACAGGGTCAGCATTGTGATCTGTGGCTGGTAGACAAGGAGAAAAAAGTTCTGTCTGGCTGGGTAGTCCGGGCTCCGGGGCAGGTGGTAGATAACATCACGATGCCACTGGAAGACGATGCGAGCCCCATTGCCACTGTGGTCGGAACTGGGGAATCCATCTATCTGCCCGCTGTGCAGGATGATCCACATTCCGTCGACTCTGACGCGGAGATTCGTTCGGAATTGTATGCACCCCTCCGGTTGGGCGAGCGGATCATCGGAGTGCTCAACATCGGAAACGAAGAACAGGATGCCTTCGACCAGGAGGAACAGCAACTCCTTTTGACCCTGGCCGATCAGACTGCTTTGGCCATCGAAAACGCACGGCTGTACAAAGAGATGCGTGTGGCGCACGACCGCCTGCAAACCCTTTCCCGGCGGTTGGTGGAGGTGCAAGAGGCCGAGCGCCGGCACCTCGCCTGCGAACTTCACGACGAGATCGGTCAAATACTGACTGGCCTCAAACTCATTTTGAAAATGAGTAAACGTCTGCCCGCCGATGCGATCGAGGCCAGCTTGGGGGAGGCTCGGGAGTTGGTCGACGAGCTTATGGCGCAGGTGCGCAATCTCTCACTCGACCTGCGCCCGACGATGCTGGATGACCTGGGCCTGCTGCCGGCATTGCTATGGCACTGCGAACGTTACACCTCGCAGACTGGAAGGCACGTGGCGTTCAAGCATATCGGATTGGAGAGAAGGCGCTTCCCACCGGAGGTCGAAACGGCTGCCTATCGCATCGTGCAGGAAGCGCTGACCAACGTGGCCCGTCATGCTGGCGCGAGCGAGGTGACGGTACGCCTTTGGGCCGACCAAGACGTGCTTGGCGTACAAGTCGAAGATCAGGGTGTGGGCTTCGACCCTGAGGCCGCGCTGGATGCGGGCACTACCGGCGGTCTGTCTGGAATGCACGAGCGCGCGGTTCTGCTGGGCGGCCAACTGACGATCGAGTCGGCCTCCGAGACTGGTACCCGTGTGACGGCCGAGTTCCCGCTTGCGGCGAGCCCTCCGGCCTCATCCAGCATGAATTCTCTCGCGAGCACTACCGAACAAGTTGGTGAATCGGCTGAAAGTGAAGGGAGAAGTCAGTATGTCCACGACCATCATGTTGGCGGATGACCATAGAATCGTGCGACAGGGCCTGCGAGCGCTGCTGGAAGCAGAGCCCGATTTCCACCTGGTCGACGAGGCGGGCGATGGGCTGGAGGCCGTTCAACTGGTCGAACGCCTGCGCCCGGACGTGCTGGTGCTCGATCTGATGATGCCTGGCCTAAGCGGCATGGAGGTCACGCGGGAGGTTAGCAAGCGTTCACCAGAGACGCGCGTCATCATTCTCTCAATGCATGCCAACGAGGCCTACGTCCTGGAGGCGTTGAGAAACGGAGCGGTTGGTTACGTTCTCAAGGATTCCAGCGCAGACGAGTTGGTACAGGCAGTGCGTGAGGTAGTCGCCGGTCGGCGCTTTCTCAGTTCACCACTTTCTGAGCGTGCTATCGATGCCTACGTGAGCAAGGCGCAACAAGCCCCCCTGGACCGATACGAGACGCTGACGGCTCGCGAACGTGAGGTATTGCACCTGGTCGCCGAAGGCCACACCAACGCCGAGATTGCCGATCGGCTGTCAATCAGCTCGCGCACCGCAGAAACCCATCGCGCCAACATGATGCGCAAACTGAACCTGCAAGGTCAGACGGACCTGATCCGATATGCTCTGCGACGGGGGATCATACCGATGGAGGATTGACTATCGTAGAACAAAGAGCATATGGTCTGAAACCTTTACCCCGGCTCCTCCAAGTTAACTCTAGAAATTCTTTACCTTCACTATACCTGTTTACTACCTCCACCTTGTAGAATAAAAGTGCCGGCCATCCGCGCCGGTGTGTTTGGTTTGTCAACATCTGCCATCAGGGTCTATGGATACGACGCCTCGCTCGTGGTCTCTGATTGATCGGTTGACGAGCGACTATGCCATCAAGCCCATATGGGCGAGTCTTTCCTAACGCGCACGCATATTGGCGGTTGGCCCACCTAGTACATTGAGCGACCAAGGCCTGAAGAGCCGGACGATGGAGCAGAAACCGCAGCGCAGATAGGCCTCCATAATCTAGGCAATCCTGGCCTCCTCCATACGATCTACCATGTTGCCCACAGGTGGTGTAACAAGATACGGGATCTTTCTCTGTGAATTGCGTAGGTTTACGGATAGACGCGCAGGGTCGTTTAGTGTAATCTTGTACTAGAACCTGCCCAGGTGTACTGGTCGCATGGAAGCTGACGGAATGAGAAGCTAGATGAGCGTCGTTTCTGTTCGTGATCGGGAGGAGCATACGATGAAAAAAGCAGATCGCAATCCAACCCATAGTCATCCGAAATTCTGGATGCGAGTGCGCCGCTGCTTCCGGCGGCCGCAGTTGCGTCTGCCCATCCACTCAGCACGACACAGCCAAGGGCAGGGGCTCGTGGAGTTTGCCCTGATCCTGCCTGTTGTATTGCTGGTTATGCTGGGTACCATCGAGTTCGGCTACGTGTTTACCGTCTACAGTGGTATGTTCAACGCCGCTCGTGAGGGAACACGATACGGAGCTGTCAATCCCAAGGATGTCACAGGTGTCTACGCCACTGCCAGGAAAAAGATCTTTCTGATCGATCCCAGCGCAGTCAACATGTCTTTGAGATATGATAAAGGGCCTGGCACGCCGACGTTCGCCGACCCAGCCCAGGTTCAGATCGGGGATCGGGTTGTTCTGTCCGTCACCTACGATCTTCCTACGATCACCCCGGTGATTCAGCCCATCGTGTCCTCGCTCCCCGTCCGGACGGAGGCAGCACGCACAGTCGTCTCAATGGGAGATTACCTCGACAGTGACGGCGATGGTATACCCAATTATGAGGACAACTGTCCGTACCATGCCAATCCTAGCCAGAGCGACGTCGATGGAGACGGAATCGGCGATGCCTGTGACTTTGGTGACACCGGCACAGGTGGTGGGGCTGGGGGCAATGACAGTGATTGGGATGGCATACTGGACCCAGATGATAACTGCCCCTACCACTTTAACATCGATCAAGCAGATAGTGACGAAGATGGAATGGGCGATGTCTGTCAGATGGGCATTCTCCTCACCGTGACAGCGGATCCACAGACAGTGACTGTAGAAGACGGTGTGGGCGAACCGGTGGACTTTACCTACGACGTCACGAACACCGGTGTGATCGATCTGGATGTGACCATTGTGGATAGCTTTGGGCACGTCATCAGCCGCACAGTGGCAGCGGGCGGCACCTGGGTTGAGACCATCGTCGAGCAGATCGACGGGACGACGACCAACAACGTCATCGCGACCGGGGCCGATCAATACCCCACAGGCAGGACGGTGAGCGACCTGGACAGCGTCGTCGTGACAGCTAATGGCCCTGCCTTGAGACTCACGGTGGACGTGAATCCGCCGACGATTACCGCCGGTGAGCTGGTGACCTTCACCTACACCGTCGAGAACGTTGGGGACGTGGGCTTTGACACCGTGGTTGTCTGGGACACTTTGGGCGCTTTCCTCAATTACAGCAATCTGGGAGCGGGGGATACCGTGTTCTGGCGGGTTCCTTATCGCATCGATGAGACGACGACCGTCGATGTTACAGCCGTGGGCAATGACTCCGCGGGCCAGGAGTTGGCGCGCGATACGGATAGCGCCACAGTGTTCGTGGTCGAAGAACTGAACCCAATCGTTATCCAGGAACCGCTGGGCGAGGGGGACACTGTAGTCGTGGGCACCGCCCATCCCATACGGACCGTGCACATTCGTGATCTGATGAGCAGTACCTTCCCGTCCCTCAACGCCACTGTCCAGGCGGATGGGACCTTCGTGTTCGCAGGTCTGCCGCCGTTGGTCGCTGGCCACGTGATCGTGGTGGAGGGGTACGGCCGGTGGGACTCGGCTGTCGTTGGTGCCGCCGGCGGTGCTTTCGACCCCATCCTGATAAACGAACCGCTCTGTCACGGCGGTATCACGATCGGCGGCACAGCCGAGGCCGGCCAGAATGTCACACTGGTCATCACGGATACCGGGTATCAAGACAACATGACTGTGAATGCCAGCGGACAATTCACCTTCACCCTACCTGCCAACCAACCTCTACAGACCGGCCAGATCGTCGGCGTCAGCGGGTATGGACAGAGCGCCTCGGCCACGGTTGTCGCGTGCACCAGCGATGCCTACCTCGTCATCTCGCCTCAGTGTGGCCCCGCTGGCTCGACGGTCATCACGGTCAAGGGGTACAACTGGGAGTTTCAGAACAAGAACGACGATGCAAATATCTATTGGAATGGCACCCAACTTATCGGCACGTATGACACTCCCGTCAGCCCACCGGATCCCTGGTCACAGGAGGTGACGGTCGATGTTGTTGGTGACGGGGAATACACTATAACAGCCACCAACGAGGATAAACCTGTCTCGGCCTCGGCGATCTTTCTCTCCCCCTGCCCAATGCCCAACTTGGTGGTCACGGGGCTGAGCCTGATCACTCCCACCAGCGCCATCTCCACTTACCAACCACTCGACTTCAGTGTGGTGGTGGAGAACATCGGCACGCGGCCGGCCAACAGCATGTTCTGGGTGGACCTCTACTCCGCCGCTCCGACTTCAGAGACGACCGGGATCGGTTGGGCTGCGGTGAACGGCCTGGACGTTGGCGCCAGCGTTCCGATCACCATCACTCTACAGGACGGTTTCGTCACCACTGGTACGCATCAAGTCTGGTCATTTGCTGATTCCTGGTACCAGGTGCGTGAACTCGACGAAGAGGACAACGACTATGGTCCAATCACAGTCGACGTTTCCGAGGAGGGTACCCCACCGCCAACGCGCACGGTCACCACGACCGTCGGGGCTATCGCTGGAGAGACGTGGGTCTCGCTGGCCGGTATCCCCGTGCCGCACGGACGGGCTAATGTATGGTGCGAGGATGCCAGTGGCGAGATAGCCGCTTCGACCGTCTCCGACCAAGATGGTAGATACGTGCTCCCAGATCTGGCTCCTGGCACTTACGTCCTGATCGCTGAGACGTGGATTGACGGTGTTCGGTACTCGCGGACATATAGCAGTGTGGTCGTCAATGCAGACGAGACGACCGTGCGCGTCATCGTTATGTACGAAAGCTGAGCAGTACGGTGAGGGCAATGTCGGGCTGGGATCGTTCTCCTAGGACAAACTGGCAAGTGCGGTGGTTCGCTTGGTCTCTTGCGCTGCTGATACTCGGGCTGGTGACAGGCGTGGTCGTCGCTGCCACGAGCGATCCTGACTGGGATGGGACGAAACCGGAAAAAATCTCGGGTAGCGCGGATGCCTTGCAGCCCGATATTGCATCTAGTCCATCGGGGCAGGTGGCGGTTGTATGGCGTGATAACCGATCGGGGCAATGGAATGTATACGCCATGGTGTCGGACGACAATGGACATAAATGGTCAGGGGTAGAGGTAGTGACCGTGACTGCGACCGCAGACATACCGGAGATGCCTGACGTGCTTATCGCCGGTGACCGAGTGTTTGTGGGCTGGCGCGAACAAGCGACTGGGCCCAGCTACGCGATCTACGAAGCAGAGATCACGGGCACCCTTCCCTTGGATGTGCGCCGTGTTCCGGACACTCTGGCGGTCAGACAAGCTAGCTCAAGGCCGCGCTTGGCTGCCGGTGGGGGCAGGTTACACGTGGTGTACAACGGCGGGGATGAGACCGCTCCAGACATTCTCTACGCCGTACGTCCGCTGACGGCGACAGCCTGGCCGACGGCGACCGTTATGTACACCCATACAGGTGCTAGAGGCTCGTGGTATCCAGCGCTAGCTGTCGGCCCAGATGAACAAACGCTGCACGTGGTCTGGGAAGAGCGCGTCTCAGAGTCACAATGGACAGCAATGTACATGAGCGGGACACTAAACAGCACTGGCGTAGACTGGTCACCCGTGATCACGCTCTCCACAGCGATAGAGCAGGCCACCTGGCCTGACATCGTTACAGATTCCAGCGGGAACTTGCACATTGTCTTTGGGGAGGTGGGCGCGGGAGGATATAGCGAGCAATATGTAAATTATATGCGCTATGACACAGTCGATAGGCAGTGGACAGACGCTGGGCGCATCGACCCTGGCCCTGTGGATGTCAATACGACCAGTCCGACCTTTTCGGCTCCCAGGCTGGCCCTTCTGGAGCAAAACGATCAGTTCAAAGCCTGCGTTGCCTGGCACGGATTTCGGCAGGATGATCCTGAGGCGGAGGAGGTGCTGCTGAGATGTTCGCCAGACGGCGCGGATAACTGGTCATCAACCAAGACGGAGAGTGTATCACGTAGTTCGGACAAAGAGCATCAAGGACAAAGCGGATGGTTTGTTTCCATTTGGCCGTCCATCACGTTTGACGCGTCTGGACAACTTCACGTCGTATGGCAGGAACGCACCGGTGCGAGCTTATGGTTCGATTACGCAATCTATCACTCTCGCTCTACGCGTAAAGTATTCCTGCCGCTGGTGATGAGGAACGGGTAGCGATGGCAGACACGGATAAGCGGAGGAAATGGGTACCGGTTGTGGCGGTAGCGGCTTTGATCATTGACCTGCTACTCGTAGGATATCTGCTGTATGTGCTTTGGGACCGTACGTCCAGCTCAACAGAGGCACCTACGTCACCCACGCCAGCGCAAGCGCCGATGGAGCTATGGGATGCTTATGGACAGGCCCAGGCAGCGGCACAAGCGCAGGCGAAGGATGCGCAGCTTGTGTCGGCCTCGACCCAGTGGTCGGCTGTGAGCGAGCAAGCGTTGTTGGATGGCACCAGCAACTGGTCGTTCGTGTTCTATTCTCCAGCAAACGGCGATTCCGTCGACGTCGTCGTGAATGCCGGTACGGCGCAGGTAGTGAATCAAACGCGGGTGTGGGCTGCCCCAAGCTCACTGGCTGGGGAGGCGTGGCAAGCAGGACCGAGAGAGGCATTGCTGGTGTTCCTGGCCTATGGTGGCCGTGCGTTCCTTGACGGACATCCCCAGGCGACGGTCGACGTGCACTTGGCGGAGGGTGATGAGGGAGGGACGGTATGGACGATAGTCGCGCTCGATCCGGAGGACCGCAGTCTGTTTTCACTGCTGATAGACGCTGAAACTAGACATGTCTTATCTGGTTGATCTTGGTATAGCGTAAACGAGGAGGTGCGAGATGAAGCTCATGCGGAAAGGGAAAGGCAAAGGGAAGGGCAAGGAGAGAGGGCAAAGCCTGACCGAAATGGCCCTGGTGCTTCCCGTCATTCTTTTCATTCTGGCAGGAGTGCTCGATCTGGGGCGGCTCTACTTTGTGACTGTAGCGCTGACCGACGCTGCGGCAGAGGGTGCGACCTTTGCGGCCATCGACCCGGACGCAACTTCCGTTGAGATCCTCAGCCGGGCCCAGGCTGCCAGCGGTGGGCTTGTTCCGCTCGACGCCGGAATGGTGACGGTTCAGCGTCCAGTCGTGGCGCCAGGCGCTCCCGTCACTGTGACCGTCGGGTACACGTTTACCATAGCGACGCCCTTGATCAATTTGATTGTACCCGATGGCGAGCTAAGATTGCAGGGCGTCGCCTCCGAGCCTATTGTGGCCGGTGAAATGTAAGGAGGTGTGAGATGAACTCTGAGATGAACATAGAAGAATCCGTAAGCGCAGAGCGCGGGCAAGTGCTGATTATCATGGTATTTGGCATGATCGTATTGTTGATCGTTGCCGGGCTGGTTATCGACGGCGGCACGGTGTTGATGGAACGCCGGCATGCCCAGAACGCGGCCGACGCCGCGGCATTGGCCGGCACGCGGATGCTGGCCACGGCCATCTGCGATCACTCGGCGGCTGATGATGCCGCGATCCTTGCGGAAGTTGTGGACTTTGTCGCGAAGAACAGGGTGAACGACCCGGCCAACAGTGTGAGGGCCGACTATGTGAAGTACGTCAGCGGGAATGCACAGGTGTTGGGACAGGTGGGTGGAGGTGCGATCCCTGTTGGTTCCACAGGTGTTTCAGCGACGGTCGATATCACGCGCCCAACCTACTTCTTGACACTGGTCGACATCGATACGGCCGGAGCTTCAGCTCACGCGATGGCGTTGACCGGACCGCCATACACAGTCAGCGGGTTGAGGCCGTTTGGGGTCCCCGAAGAATTCATGACCGGCCTTTCTCCCCGCGACCACCTCTGGATTAGTTTCAAACACGATGGCGGCGATATTTGGATGACAGATACCATCACCCCCGCACAACACCGGGGTTGGATGAATATGGGTTTTGTCTGGAACTCTGGCGAGAACTCCTCCTTTCCTCGCACCCAAAAGATAGCGGGCGATAACTGCACAGGCGAAAGCGCGAGTGCTAACTGCCTGTCACAGTGGATGAGTCAGGGTGCGCCGGTCAATATCTATCCTGACGAGCTCTGGAGATGGGGGGCTCGCGACGGGGACTTTATTCACGCCAAGCCCGGCACCAATTCAAGTGCCATTTGCGACGCTCCCCTCAACACCGCCTTCACAATACCAGTCTTCGACATGGTTCCAGACTGCCCGACGGAGATCGACACCCCCAAGCCGGACCCGTGTCCCCATCAGGGCAGCAGCTATGCCTATCACATCGTGGGCATCGTGGGTGTAAAGATCATCGAATGTGACCAGGGTGGAGGCACGCTTCACCTGGAAATCACGCCGGCGACCATAGGAGAGGGGATGCCGAATCTCGGTGGTGGGCTGGGCTACGGCGAGGCGCACGCCTGCGACATGTATGTGCAAGTGGTCACCCTCTGGGAGTAGTGCTATCCAACGTCAGAAGAGCGGTATGACACCGTCCGGGCTGTCGAGCAGCCCGGACGTTCCATTGTCGGGCCTTTGGCCCAACGGCATTGACACCAGTTGACACAATGGAGACACGCGATCCGTTCGAGCGAGAAGTGGCCGAGTTGTCCCGAGCGGCCTTTCAGCGCCGACTGGAGGAGATCGCGGACAGCGTGTCCACTTGGGACATCGAGTAGATACTTGGCGCAAACGCCGCCGTGCATTAGTCGCGACAGGCGCATAGGTGACGGCAGGGCGGCTGCCCAAACTCGTTGGGGCCGGCTGGCTACTGTGCAAGCTGTGACCATACCTACTCCACATCGACCATTCTTGCCAACCAGGCTCTATCGAGTACAATACCGTCCATGCATTCGCGGCCCCTCCCTGTCTTTCTGATCGCCGTCATCGCCATCTATATCACGATTGGCGTGCTCTACGCGGCACTCACCCCCACCTGGCAGGTTCCCGACGAGCCGGCCCACTACAACTACATACGCGCACTGGGCCAGGGACGAGGCATCCCGGTCATCGAACCTGGAGACTACGATCAGGCGTACATCGGCCGACTCACGACGGAACGCTTCCCATCGGAACTCTCCGTTGAACCGCTTGAGTACGAGGATCACCAGCCACCGCTCTACTATCTGCTGGCTACCCCGATCTACCTGCTCTTCGACGGCGCGGTGCTGCCGCTGCGATTGCTGTCGGTGCTGTTTGGAGCTGAGCTGTTGATCGTCGCCTACCAGACGGTACGCACTGTTTTCCCAGCGCGACCTGAGCTGGCGTCGATGACCGCTGCCTTCATCGCGTTTATCCCGCAGCACGTGGCCATGACCGCAGGCATAAACAACGACGCACTGGGGGAGCTTGTCGCAGGAGGCACGTTGTGGGCGTTGATGGTCTATGTCAACACCGGTGTTGAAAAAGACACGGGCCACGAGCGCCCCTGGTTGGTGGGGTTGCTGCTGGCAGCGGTATTGCTGACCAAGACGACGATCTATTTCGTCCTGGGAGTGGCAGTGCTTGCCGTTGCGATCCGCTGGTGGCAGGAGCACCGGGCGCTGAGATGGGCAGCGATCGAGCTGGCCTGGATGCTCATCCCGGCGTTGGTGCTCTCAGCGCCCTGGTTTATCCGCAATGGACTGGCCTACGGCTGGCCCGATATTACAGGACTATCGCGGCACAACGCGGTCGTCGAAGGGCAGCCGCGCTCCATCGAGTGGTTGGCGGCCTATGGCTGGGGTGGGCTCTTGGCCCGCATGGCCCGCACGACCTTTCAGAGCTTCTGGGGACAATTCGGCTGGATGGCTGTGGTACTCCCAGCTCGTATCTACCAGGCCCTGGCGCTATTCTCCGTCCTGCTGGCCGGTGGCTGCTCGTGGTGGCTGCTCGACAGACGACGGCCTGCCCTGAGCTTCCACCAACGTACCAGCCTGATCCTATTCCTCGTCTCCTTCATCTTCATACTGCTCGAATTCCTAGGGTACAACCTGGCCTTCGTACAACATCAGGGACGTTACCTCTACCCAGCGCTCATTCCCATCGCTACGGCGGTTGCCTTGGGAATGGACATGCTGACGAGGGCGCTGCCACCGCGAATCCGCAATTGGGCATTGGTTGCCCCTTTCGCTGGCCTGGCAGCGCTGGACGTCTACTGTCTTTTCAAGTTTATCATCCCGTTTCTGGCGAGGTGACCGATGGCCGAGCTTGTGCCCGGATTGACAGGTGAAACTGAGACCATCGTGACTGAGGCGGATACAGCAGCCCACCTGGGCAGCGGAACGGTGCCAGTCTTGGGCACACCCACATTGGTGGCATTGATGGAGGGAGCGGCAGTGCGAGCGCTGGTAGATCACCTGCCAACCGACCAGACCTCAGTGGGCGGGCGCATTGACGTTCGCCACCTGGCCCCTACACCGGTGGGCATGCGTGTCCGCGCTCACGCCGAATTGATGGCGGTGGAGGGTCGTAGGCTGGTGTTTCACATCGAGGCGTGGGACGAGGCAGAGCCAATTGGGAAGGCCAGCCACGAGCGATTCGTCGTGCATGGGGAAAGGTTTGTGGCGAAGGCCAAAGCCAAGATCCGCTGAACAACACTACGGACCGAACGCCGGATACCTACACGAAGAACACGTGTCCAGTATCAGGTGACCAGCACCCAGTACCGCTCGGCAGGTCTACCGCTGCCCGTCAGCTTCGCGAACGCCCGTATCTCTGCCGACATTTCCGTCAAACCTGTCCAGAAGGTGCTGAGTTGGGAACGGTAGCAGGCAATGGCAGCAATCTTGGCCCTCAGCGCTTCCTCAGAGAGCGCCACCAAACCCGCCCGCCATTCACCCCCCTCTGGCTGCAGGGCGGCCTGCACCGCCTGCCGGTCCTTCGCGTAGGGATAGTCCTCGTAGTAGAGCAACGCACGCCCGGAGGATTCCACTGCCCGGTGCACGATCTGGTGATCGACGTGGTAACCAATCCCCAGCGGTGCGCGGACGGCGTGTACCAGCGTATCGGCATTATGTGGACTCAGCGGCAGCGCTGTCACCCGGTCTGCCAGCTCCGAGATCAACCCCATCTCCGCGACATGCACTTCTCCCCATAGCGCCCCCTCACTTGCATACGGGAAGCGACCATCTGGAGTCTGACGGTAGATGCAGTCAGTGTAGGGCCAATGGACCGCCTCCGCCCCGAGGAGGGTCAAGGCTGCCCGGTCCTCCTCCCTCCGCTGAGCAACCGCGTCGTCCAGGTGCCCCCACCGTGTGTGCAACTCCCGTGCAAACGGCGAGAGCAATGCGTCAGTAGGAGGAGCGCCAGCAAAGACTGTCACAACTAACACACGCTCACCGGCCTGCGCTTGTTGCCAGATGCTTCCCCCGCACGAAAGGACGGCATCGTCCAGATGGGGAGAGAGATAAACACAGTCGTATGGTATATCAGGTTCAAGCACCATTTTCAATGCCAGGAAGCGACATCGGAGCGACGCCACGACGCGCCCATCGCGGACGTTTCACCGGGCCCGTGATGCACAGCCGCCTGCTCTGACTGCTTGCATACACATCTGGTTCGCGGTATAATTTGCAGCCAGGAGGTCAACAAGGCATGCCATTGTACGAGTATGAGTGTCAGGATTGTGGTGTGCGATTTGAACGTCGGCAACACATCAATGACAAACCCGTGAAGACCTGCCCAGAATGCGGGGGAAAGGTGCATCGTCTGATTCAGCCCGTGGGTATCATTTTCAAGGGCTCGGGTTTCTACGTCACAGACAACCGAGCCAAGTCATCCACCTCAAAGCCAGGCAGCACCAAGAAATCGTCGGACGCTTCCGAGGAGAGCAAATCTGCCAGCACCAGCGAGAGCAGCTCTGAGAGCAGCCCGAAAGACGAATAGCCGACAGCGCGCACAGAGATGCGGGCGTGGCTACAGCAGCCACGCCCGTATCAGCGTAGACTATGTGGGCACGGAGGATTGCCCCTCCGGACCCGCTACAATTGGAACCCCCCACTGGCGCGGATGATCTTCTGGCTGTAGTCGGTCACGTAGGTGAGCAGCTTGGTTTTCATCTTGCGCCATTCCTCTGAGGCGAGCGCATGTTGCAGACTTTCCAGCTTGTCCACAACGCCACCCTGGAGGATCTGCGGACCATCGCCGTACTGCGTGTACCAGGCATCGGTAGGTCGCACCCCGAGTTTGATCAGCGCTGGTCCAAATTCTCGTACAACGAACTCAAAGTATTCGTCCTCGTGGCCTGGTCGGATATTCCAGGACATCAGCAGTTTAAACATACTTGATCCTTCGTAGGATAGTAGCGTCCTCGCACATCTGCCGGTCGTTCACGGACACTGTAGAGCGGTCATAACCTGCTCAGCTTGAGCCTGCCACGTCGACGGCGGGTTTAGCTCCAGGAAGCGACCGAACGTCTCGCAGGCACCTGCCGTATCACCACTCTGGGCATATGCCTCTCCCAGCGCATAGTGTGCCTCGGGCGAGGTTGGCATCTGCTCAATAGCCCGCTCCAGCGCTTCGACAGCGGCCGCAAAGTCCCCCTGTTGGATGTACACATTCCCCATGCCAATCAGGGCCTCCGGCATATCTTCCTCTAACTGGAGTGCAGCCTCAAACTCGTCGGTCGCCTGGGCCAGAAGTTGTGGGTCGGGTGCAGCCATAGGATCAGCCCCTGAGAGCGCAAGAACAAGATAGGTGGCGCCGAGTTGGTAATGGGAATCGGGGTCGTCGGGATCCAATCTCAAGGCGGTCTCAAACTCTGCAACCGCAGCCCCGGGGTCTTGTAGTTGAAAATAAGTCACTCCCAGATTATGATGCGCGGCAGCGTTCTCAGGATCCAGCGCTATCACTGTGCGAAACTCGTCCGCTGCCTTCAGCAGTTCACCCTGCCGATTGTAGGCCTGCCCCAGCAGAAAATGGGCCTGACTACTGCCGGGATCCATCTCGACTGCAGCCTCCAGTTCAGTGACAGCCGCATCATACGCACCTGCCTCAAGGCTGCTGCGCCCTGCTTCCAGCAGCTCGTCCAGGCCTGTAACCTCTTCGCCCTGGGGATTGTCCATCTGGCGGGCGACCAGAACCAACACAACAGCCGCAGCGACAAGCAGTATAATGACGATGATGTGGGATCTCTGCATCATTACCCTCCGTTTCGTTGTCTAGTTTCCAGGACGATAACCTGAGTTTCCTCTGATAGGCTGGTACGACTGACTCTCAGGACTTCCTGGCTGTCTACTTTCTCAAGGCCCATCTCCTTCAGAAAGCGATTTAGAGTGCCGAGTTGGATCTGAAGGCCTGGGACCTTGTAGTACATCGGAATGACCAACCTGGGCTCAAATAGACTTATGACCTCGGATGCCTGGGCAGGACCGAGGCTGCCCCCACCTCCCACCGGTACCAGCAAAACGTCTACGGTGCCCAGATCCTCCACCTGCGCTTGAGTGGGCACGTGGCCCAGCCGCCCCAAGTGACAGACTGTCAGACCGTCAAAGTGAAAAGTGAACACCGTATTGAGACCACGCACCGCCCCACGCTTGTCGTCGGCAAAGGTGGTGATGCCGGTGATGAAAACATCACTGACTTCGTACTCGCCAGGCCCATCCAGAAGCTTGAACGGTCCTCGGACACCAGATGTATAGCGACAGTGAGGATCATCGTAGCTTACGGTAACGATATGGGCGCGCGGGCGGGAAAACGCAAGGCCGACCTCAGGTGGATGCGGATCCGTCACGACGGTCGCCAGACCCCGTTCACTCAGCCGGAAGCAGGTCTGTCCGTACCACGTAATCTCCATATACGATGCCTCTCCAGTGATTGTGGAGCAATTATACCCAGACTGCCGCAGATGCCAAGTCTACCCGTGCCGCCAATCTTGGGTGAGCGCCACCTGCTCAACATAGTCGGCCACCTGGCGCTCGATCTCAGACTCGGTCCATCCCAGGCGGGGAGCCATCAGTTCAGCCACAGCGCGGGCTCGCCCCACTCCCCCACTACGCGTCTCGTAGATCACGTGAGTGCGACGAATCAGCACGTCGCGAAGCGTCAGCGCCATCTCGTGCTGTACGGCATACAGGGCTTCTGCCATCAGATAAGGCAGCTCCGGCATGATGCGTTCTCCCAGACTGGGGTTCTCCTCCGCATAGGCCAATACCCACGTCGCATCGCCACCATAGGCGTCCACCAGGTGCTTACTCACGGGCGTTTCTACATCAGTCGCCCGCACGCGCTCGACCCTAGCACCCTCCAGTAGCTCCTTAGTGCAGCACTCGGACCGAGCAGCGACGCCAAACTCCTCCGCCAGCTTTTTCTGGACCCGATCTGTCAGTTGTTTACCCATCAGCCGGTGAGTGGTCATTTTACCACCGGCGACGGTGATGAGACCTGATTGGCTCTCCACAATCTCGTGCTCGCGGGAGAGCGCATAGGTGCCGCCCGGGGCAAAGATGAGTGGGCGTAGGCCCGCGAAAGTGCTGATGATATCACCGTGTTGGACCTGAGCGCCGGGGAAGATGTGCTGAACCGCCTCCAGCAGATATTCGACGTCGCTCAAGCTAGCTGCGGGACTGTCCAGGTCGTCCTGGTAGTCGGTGTCGGTGGTGCCAATCAGCGCAAACTCACCCCAGGGGATGAGAAAGACGTGGCGACGGTCACGCGGGGAGTCAAAAACCACAGCGTGCTGGCTGCTCAGTCGCGTCCGAGGGATGACCAGGTGGATACCCTTGGTCGGGCGCGTCATTGGTCCCTCGTAATGCTGATCCAGCCTGCGCACGTTGTCCACCCACACACCGGTGGCGTTGACGACGACCTTGGACCGGACCTCGATCTCGCGCCCATCGAGTTCGTCCACGACGCGAGCGCCGACCACGCGCCCCCCTGCTTGCATCAGCCCCGTCGCGCGAGCGTAGTTGACCATCACCGCGCCGTTGTAGTGAGCAGACTTGGCGGTCATCAGCGTCAGGCGAGCGTCGTCCACCTGCGCATCGTAGAAACGAGCCGCGCCAAGCAGACCTCGCCCCGCAACCAGCGGCTCACGTCGCTCCACCTCCGGCGGACGGAGCCAACGATGGCGCTGGACGCTGCGGAAAAGCCCCAGCGCATCGTACATCGTCAGACCGGCACACAGTTTCCAGGGAGCCGGTTTCTGCCCCCGGTAGAGCGGGTACAGAAACGGGAGTGGACGGACCAATCGGGGGGCGACCTGTCGCATCACACGCCGCTCACTACAGGCTTGGAAAACCAACTTGAACTGGTAGTACTCGAGGTAGCGAATGCCACCGTGGATAAGGCGCGAGGATCGACTGCTGGTGCCGACGCCAAAATCACCCTTCTCAACGAGGGCTGTGCGGAACCCGCGCATCGCCGCGTCGCGGGCTACCGACACGCCCGTAATACCGCCGCCAATCACCAGCACGTCGAACTCCTCCTGGGCCAGGCGGTCCACGTTCTCGTGCCGGGTAGCAGTAGAAAAAGAACGAGGGGGGGGAATATCAGCCATACTCGTTTCCCTTTCCGTCTTTACGATTGTAGCAGGATGCCGGGATTCAGGGTATCAGTGGGATCAAGCGTCTGTTTGAGCGACCGCAGCGCCCTTACGCCCAGCGGACCGACCTCTTCCTCAAGCCAGGGCGCGTGGTCACGACCTATGCCATGATGATGGGTCAGCGTACCGCCAGCGGCCAAGATGGCCTCAGTGGTGGCCTGTTTGACCTCCTGCCACTGAGCCTGTTTTGCCAGCGGGTCGGGGTCGGGAACCTGGCGACCTAGAAAGGTCGAGTAGAGCGAGGCACCGTGCTCGTAGGCGTGCGAGATGTGGGTCAGTACATAGCCAGGGCCACCGCCTGTAGCCCTGATGGTCGCCTTCATCGTGCTGACCATAGCCTCATATAGGTGCATCAGGTTTGACCACGTGGTGGCTGTCTCCAGCGTATCCACCATAACGGAGTGACCGAGAAGCGTGTCTCGCAAGTAGGGTTGGGCGTACCGGTCGCGCTTCCACGACCGTCCGACCGCATGTCCCAGCAAAAGTCCCTGATGGTCGCTGCCAATCTCCTTAGCCGCCGCCCATTGGCGAGCAGTCCAGCGAGCATCTCCATCAAAGCCCAATAGCATCACGGTACTACCCGATGCCAAGTCAAATCCCTGCAACTTCAAATACTGCTCGATAAGGCCATCAGCCAGCCGGCGCAGGCCATGATGCTCGTGGCTCATCACGGCTTGAGCAGCCGTCTCGGGCGCGTCCGAAAGGCGAACGATGGCCGGACGCAACGCCTGGCTCTGCATCAAATCGCGGAAGGCAGCAAGGCCATCCTCCAGACTGTGGAAGAGTATGCCACGATAATCCTGCACCTGTGGCAACGGGTGGACGCGCATCGTAGCCTCAGTGATGACGCCGTAGGCACCCTCAGAGCCGATGAGCATCTCTAGGAGGCTGGGACCAGCGGCAGTGGCGGGCGTGTCTTTCGTGTCAATGATGCCAGCCGGGGTGACGACCCTCACGGCCTGCGTCATGTGCTCGATCTTGCCATAGCCAATGGAGGTCTGCCCAGCCGAGCGCGTCGCGATCCAGCCACCAAGGGCGGAGAACTCGAAGGATTGAGGGAAATGACCCAACGTGAAGCCTCGCGCGTTCAGTTGGGCCTCCACCTCCGGGCCGGTCGCGCCAGCCTGGATGCGGGCCGTACGGGAGACCGGATCCACCGCAAGCACGCGGTCCAGCTTTGCCAGATCGAGGGTGATCGTCGGACGGTCGCCAGCAGCCGGCTCAACGCCACCAATGACGGAACTACCGCCGCCAAAGGGGACGACGGCGACGTCACGATCAGCAGACCACGCCAGCACGGAGGCGACCTGTCCCTGGTCGGCAGGATAGACGACGACATCGGGGGGATTCGGAATATACCCAGCGCGGATACGGATCAGATCACGGTAGGATTTGCCGTAGGCGTGCTCGACGCGAGCCAGCGCGTCAGTGCGCACAACCTCGTCGCCCAAGAGCCTGTGTAAGGACGAGAGCATCGGGTCATCCAAGCGCGGTGGACGCAGCGAAATCTCCTCTATGGGAACAGGCGGTGTCTCGTGCTCGATCGCCTCGTCGGGCAGCTCGAGCCACTCTTGAAGTGTGGGCCAGAAGGCCGGCCGACCCTCTGTGGAAAAGTCCTGATCCAGCGTGCCCCACCCCCACCAGCGCAGGTTGGGAATATCCATAGTCAGCTATCAGTCCTCAGCAGTTCAGAAGCAACTTTGTACTTTCGCGGCGATACTTTGCCTGAATCAAGTGATTGGCACAAGGTCTGAAACCCTCGCTACTTTCTCCCCAGCCTATTCCAATGTCGCGCAAAATGGATGTCAACAGGAATTGCATCCCGGTTGATCCGCCCTTAAGTATACCCGGATTTTGCACGGATGGGAAATAGGAGACAGAGAGGTATAGCGTACGAGAACACCGGTTCTCTGATCAACGGGAAGAGGCCCCCGAGACGGGAGCCTCTCTCGACACAACCTCGCCAACCCCGCCAGGCAGGATTCCGATCAACGTCAGTTCCTCAGAACGAGGGGCAGGTAGATCTTGGATAGTTGGATGACGGTAACCGGGAAGGCGGCGCTGTCAGTGAGATTGTCTGTGTCTTTGACCTGGACGACCACCTGGGTGGTGCCGCTATACCCGATGAACGGGTTGATATCTATGTAGCGATTGGCATCCAGGGTGATGCCAGCGCTGACGACCGGCGAGTTGACGATGGCGAAGGTCAGATCGGCGTCGGCGTCCTTCCGGTCGCTGGCGTAGGCCCATAGGTCAACGACGTTGTCCTTGCCCGTGCCGACATCGACGAGCTGGTGAGGCAAGCCAGAGATAGTGGGCGGATCGAGGATATCGCCGGAGGCGACGAGAGCGTAGGGCTGCGGGCCTTGCGGCACGTTGTAACCGGACACCGTGACGGTGTAGACGCCAGCGGTCGGGCTTTCGATGTCGATGCCCACCAGGTTGTTGACGCGATCCTGGTTCGTGGAGTCATCGGCGCGCTTGACAATTGCATTGAACATGAAATCCGCGCTCGTGTCATTGAACCAGGAGGCTTCGGCCTTGCCCCAACTGCGTCCGTCTACCGGGGGGGTGGTATCGTAGAACCATACCAAGTCATCATCGGGGAGCTCGATCGCCAGGAAGAAATCGCCGCTGAGGATGGTGATGCCCGCGCCCGACAGGTCAACCGCGTGCCACCCCTCCCCATAGATCGCGACCCTACGGATCGTGGTCGAGCCCGAGGCCAGGACGGCGTTGGGGCCGCTTGTGGCGTTACCATCGTAGACGTACCAGTTGAAGGTCTTTGGATAGGTGTCGCTCCTGCTCGCCACGTAGAACAGGCCGGTTTGCAGGGTAACGGGGTAACTGGTGGGAGTAAAGCGCACAGCGACGCGGTCGCCGACACTCGCATAGTAGCTACCGTTATAGCCACCGTCATCGTAGGCCAGATGCTGGCTAGCGCCGCGCTGGCTGGCGTTGTTGGGATAGTACATGGTGCCACCAGGGCCGGTTACCGTCAGGTCCAGGTCGTTGACCAGGCCGCCGGCCGCAGCCGGAGAGCCAGGGTAGTCGCTCCAGGCCAGGGTCAGGCGCAAGGGCTCGGCATCGCTGGCGACGGTGTAGAGATGCATGTCGGACTGGCCGGTGGTCAATCCAATCGCGGACTGTGTGTAGGTCATAATGCGCGGCGGTGGGGGGAACATACTGCCCTCGAGGTTGACCCGCCCCCAACCGGCGACATTGGTGGGACGGGTGTCGGAGATCTCCTGACCGCCGCCGATGCCATATTGGCCGGGGTAGATGTCGGTGGCGCCGTTGACCAGGGCGGCTTTGATCAAGGCGGCCGAGGGGACGATGTTCTCCTCATCCGTGTAGTATTGGCGCACGATGGTCGCGGCCCCAGCGACCAACGGGGTGGCCATGCTTGTGCCCCCCATAAACATGTAGTTGCTGTCGATGGGACCCCAGCCAGAACTGCTGGCAACCGCTGAGCGGACCGAGGCGATGTTCGTTCCCGGAGCCACCAGGTCCGGCTTGAAACGGCCATCCAGGGCTGGCCCACGGCTGCTGAACGCGGCCATGCCAGCCGGATCATCGGAGACGTGGTCGCTGCTGACAGGTAGCGACGGGTACGTGACCGCCCAACTCCCGGTCCCCCACGCGGTATCATAACCAGGCGGGGGCGTGGATCCGTGGGGGCGGTCGTTCTCCGTCGCGCCAACGGTGATACAGTTCTTGGCCGTGCCCGGGATATCTATGGAATAGAGGTCGATGACCCCGTCGGCATCGCTGTCAACGCCCCCGTTGCCAGCGGCGAAGAGGATCGTGAAATCCTTGTGGTCCCAGACGTACTCATCGACGTCCTCGGAATCGCCGGTATACATGCCCACCGCCGAGGCACCCCAGCTATTGGTGTGCAGGTCGGCGCCGCTGCCCGCGGCCTCGGCAAAGAGGATGTTCAGGTCGAGGGGAATGCCGCTCAGGTCCCTACTAGCGTTGTGCTCGACGGCCTGAAAGACCAGGCTGGCTTCAGGGGCCATACCGGCGTAGGCCGTGTCGGGGTAGGTGCGCGCGGCAGGTGTCGCCCCGGAGAGATCACCGTTGCCCAACACAGAACCTGCGACGTGGGTGCCGTGGCCGCTGTTGACGTCGTCGGCCCCATCGCCGACCCGGTCGTGAATGGCCACGACGCGGGATCCGCCGGCGCCATCCTCAAAGTCATCGTGCAGCAAGCCAGGAGGTGCAGAACCCCGGTCGATACCGGTATCACACACCGCAATCATCTGGCCGTCGCCGTAGAGGCCGTGAGTGTCCCATACCTCGCGCACGCCCATGATATCGGCGGCCTCGCTGTTAGCCAACCTCCACTCGGGTGCTTGCTCGATCCAACGCACGCCGGAGATGGCGGCTATGCCAGCTATGCCAGAGGGCGGGATAGAGACCTTGAGCTTGCTCTTCCATTCGGTCTGGCTCCGGTCGAGGACGACGCCCCCCATATCCTCTACCTGCGCGATGATGGGCACCAACGCCTCGCCGCGGAAAACGGTGACGACCACCTCGACAGGGTCATTCCTCCATGGGGTTCGCAGGTCAGCGACCTGACGTCGATCGCTCGCGCTCGGCCTGGAGAAATCGGCGATGGGCACGCTACCGGAGGTCTTGGCCAGCAGGTCGGCCGAGAGGCGATAGGCGGGTTGGTAGAGGCCCACCCACCGTACCTGCCTCATCCCTGCGACGGCCCTGCGGGTAGCGCCGTCCATGTTGACGATGAACGTGAAATCCGGGATATAGTCCAAGACCTCTGCGCCAGCAGCGACCAGCGCATCCACGTCGGCGGCAGCGATGGGGCCCCCGAACTGAACCAGGTAGTAACCCGTGCCATCGCCGCCGTAGGCCGAGAGCCGCAGATCGCCAGCCAGACGCGCGGGGTCAGGATCGACCAGGGGGTCGAACTCCCCGGCAGCCAGGCGGATACGCGGCCCAGGCGACCCCGCAGGAGGGACGGGCGAGGCAGGCGCTTGCGCGCTGCTGGTCGAGAAAGCCGCCAGCAGGGCCAGACAGAACAGCGAACTCAGCAGCAAACGTGAAACTTGAGTTTTCATCGTTTCCTCCTCAAGGTAAAAGGGTGAATTGAGAAGCCTCCTGATCGGGAGCCCCTCAAATCACCCACTTTGTGCGGAAACTACATCTGTCCTGAACTCTCGACCGTCTCCAAACGTCACTCGGAAGAGCATACTGTCTGCTGGACAAACCCCGACGCGCCATAATCCGATTGACCGAGGAACGCGCCAAGCGCATTCCGGGCGCCAGGCCTACATAGGATTGGCTCGGGGATCACCTCAACCGGCAACTCACCCTCCTTGGTATCCGCGATTCCGGTATACGTGACCTGAAGGTAGGGGTCATAGCTGGTGCCACTCGCATTGAGAGTGGTGAATTCCAACAGGGCGAACTCACTCCCTGAGCCCTCGGGACCGCGAACCGTGAACCCATAGTTGGGTTGCGTGCGGTTCACCCAGTTGCGGACTATGTTGGTCACGTCAAACGACTTGAACCCAAGCGACGTCACCGAGACCGAGGCGGATCCGCACGCTTCAGCAAAGGAGGGCGCGGTGTTCCAAGTAGTCGACAAAGTCCAATCGGCCGTGTTGCGGTACAGGGTGACCGTACGCGGCTGCGTGTGCCCTGTGTAGTAGCACGTGCCCACGAGACGGAGGTACAGCCTAGCCTCGCTGATAGATATCCCCGCAGGGATGTCCGACAGATCGAACTTGACCAGGCTGCGGGCGATCTTGCCATCCCAGCCTATACAACCACTGTGGGCATATCCCACTAGCATGGTCGAGTTAGTTCCGTAGCTCGAAGTGGGGGCTCCCTGAAGTACTGCGGTGTCGTTGGAGGGATAGAACTTGGTCGGCGGAGACACCTTGACCGACTGGACGTTGCTCCAGCCGCTCTCGAGCTGCTGGCCCTCCCAATCGTTGATCGCCTTCACGCGATAGTAGTATGTCCCCGGCGACTTATCAGTGACGGATTTGGACGTGCCAGAACCCGCGTAGACTTGCGTCGGGCTGGAGAAGGAGGAGTTGTCGTCCTCCTGCAGGACGTATGTATCGGCCAGGTACGCCGCTTGCCAACTCACGGTGTAGTTCCCATCGTTATCGGAGTTACTGATGGCATTTAGCACAGGGGCATCGGGGATGGGTGGCCAACGCTTCAGCACCAGGGGCAAATACACAGCGGTGGGCCCGCCTGCGTCCAGGGCAAAGAGCGAGAAGTCATCGATGTTCTGGGCCTCGACGTACTGTGCATCGCCGCTGCCGCCCCGGGTATAAGGGCCGGGTTCCTCTGTCCAGTCACCGTTGTAGTGAAAGACCAGCAAGTTGTCCAGTTGCTTGTCGTTCCGTTCGGCCTCGCTGAAGTAGAAGCGCACGGTGGCGTTCATCGCGGCGGCGGTGTCGACGTCAAAGCAGCGTCTTACACCGGAGGTGCGGCCAGAGCAGAGCTGATTGCCATACACAGTAACGCTGACAAGACCGCCGCCGACCGTCACCTGGAAGGTGTCGGTGTCAGTCAGGCCGCCGGTGTCCTGCACCTGAACCTCAACGTCGGTGACGCCGGTCCAGTCGGTGGCAGGATTGATGTCTACGTAACGATCCGAATCGATCGTCACACCTGCGCCAGGGTCCGGAGAGTTGACGATCGAGAAGGCCAGGTCTGCGTCGACGTCCTCGGCGTCGCCGGCATAGGCCCACAGATCGATAGCATTGTCGATGCTGTCGTTCATGCTCACCACCTGGTCCGGCAGGCCAGACATGGTGGGCGGCGTGTTCGACGTGCTCGACACGTGCATTGTCACAGGCACGGTCACGCGATCCTCGTCGGGGTCGTTGCTGTTGATGACCAGGTCCGTGCTATAGTCTCCCAGGGACTGCCCCGTGGCGTCAAAGATCACGTCCACCGGCAGTGAACCACCGGCCGATATCCCGCCGCCACCCGGATCCACCGAGAGCCAAGGGACACTGACAGTATCGAACCAGAACGAGAGGAAAGCCGTGCCCGTGTTGCTGATGGTCAGGGTTGCGGTGTACACCTCGTCCACCACCAGGGTCTCCTCAAAGGATGTAGGGACGGCTTCTATGTTGGGAACGTCACCGACGGTTACCTGGAAGGTGTCGGTGTCGGTCAGGCCGCCGGTGTCCTGCACCTGAACCTCAACGTCGGTGACGCCGGTCCAATCGGCGGCAGGGTTGATGTCTACATACCGGTTGGAGTCAATGCTCACCCCGGCGCTGATCGTCGGCGAGTTGATGATGGTGTAGGTCATCGCGTCGCTGGCATCCTCAGCGTCGGT
>Ga0180437_10002858_pt1 | contig 26608 bp, 18 predicted proteins | sample SS_ome_4_FD_132410 | JGI IMG/M metagenome (GOLD analysis project Ga0180437, IMG submission 132410) | Hypersaline lake sediment archaeal communities from the Salton Sea, California, USA - SS_3_D_1 metaG | ecosystem: Environmental > Aquatic > Non-marine Saline and Alkaline > Hypersaline >... | reverse complement strand
TCCTCTACGCGCTTTCTCTCGCTTTTGGCTATCCATGGTGATTCTGGGGTTGCTTGAGGCGTAAAAATATCCCCAACCTGGCTTATTCCTGAGATGGATTCGAGCCATTGAGAAAGGCCCGGTGTTTCGCCGCCGATTGATCCTGTCATACGGATTTACCCTCCGAAGAAGATTTGGGGTTGCTCTCGAGGGTCGTGACCGCTTCGAGTAATAAGAGAGAAGTTTTTCAAGATGTTTCTTCCCGGGTCGAGAAGAAGGTCGAGCACAACGGTGTTAAAGTCGTGTAGCTGTTCAACGGTTGTCGCAAACCGCTCGAGGGCTACTCTTGCAAACCGAGCGTCGTCATAGTTTCTAAAGACAGTTCTAAAGTTTCTTTGAAGTCTTTCAATGGTCTGTATTGGTACTGTTGAAGGGCGCTCATGTGGGCGCGCGACCTCTTCTGTCGCAATTTCTTGTACTCTTCTCTCTTCTCGTAGACGGGCCTCTTCTTCTCTAGGAGCAAAGAGCTGTCTGATAATCTCTGTTTCGGCATCTGAGAGCACACCTGCAAGTTCACGGCCGTACAAGGTGAGAAGAAGAGAGGCATCGCTTGGTGCGATAAAGCCAAGGCGGATGGCGAGCAAGAGGGCGGCAGCCTGTTCTGCGGGGACTCCCGATATTTCTGCAAGATCGCCGGCTAAACCGACAAGCTCTGTACGAATCTCTTCTGGAAGGCGAGCAAACTGCGCTGTGATCTGTTCGAAGATAGCGCTTGGTGTCAAGGCTGCGGCTATTGGTTCAAGAGGCGCTTCTGCGCGTTCTACAAGCCCTACGGGGAAGGCCTGTACAAATCCTGTGAGCCTCTCTGCTAAGGGGGCAGTGAGCGGGGCGACGAATGTGGGGTCTAATAGCTCTCGTCGCAAGATTTCTCGCTGCTCTTCTGTTGTCGCTATTGCTTCGAGCTGAGCGAGGATTTGGGCGAGGAAATCTGGTGTATCGATAGGGGCTGTAATGGTAATGCCAGCGTCACGAAGCTCGGCGATAAGCGTATCTTGGAAGGCTGCTCCTCCAGGGACTCCCTCTGTTAGGGAGATCCTTCCCTGTGCGGCGGAGATGAGGGCAAGCAGTATCGTTCGTACTTGAAGGTTGAGGCCAAGGTCTATGAGGGCTGTTTGCAGCTCATCGCGACCTGCAACTAACGCGGCGAGCTCTCGTGCTCGAGCAATCGGTATGCCGAGAGCTTCTAGGGCGACGGTAAGAGGTGCTTCTTCGTCTGCGGCAGGGCCAAGGATAAGAGCGATGAGCTCGCTTGCGGTGGCACCGGCTTCTAATCCCATTAAGACGGCAATCATAAGTAGGAGGAGCTGTTGCATGGCGATGAGGATATCGATAAGCTCTTGAAGCTGTTCTTCTGAGAGGGCAAGGTCTGGAAACTGTTCGAGCATCGTGACAGCGCCTTCTCGTAAGGAGTCGATTTCTGTGGCTGCGGTAGCGAGCTGCTCTGCATAGGCAAAAAGCAGAGATTGGGTGCTTTGCTGAGCGATAATCTCTGAAATGTTTATGCCTTGCTCTTGAAGCACTTCTGTGATGGGCATTCCTGCAACCGATGGTTGTTGAAGCGCTTCAGGAACGACTCCTGCGACCTGCAAGCCTGCAAAAATTCCGGCATTTTCAACAGTTTGAGCAAGTTCTTGTGCAAAAAGCTCAGAGCTCATAACCGTATTAATAGCGATGGCAACTGTTGAGGTTGGGTCAAGGCCCATTGTGCCGATGGCAAAACTTACTCCAGGGGCGGAGACCGCTTTTCTCAGCTCAGCCTCTCCTGAAACGGAGAAAAGGTCTGCCACTTCGCCAACGAGCTGTTCTACTTCTGCAGGAGAAGGAGGAGTTCCAATACGGTTGAGAAAGAAGACCTGTACGAGCATACCCAAAAGGGCTGTCGACATGCTTTCAAAAAGACCGATCTTATCTCTTTTATCGCGAACACCGATCATTTTGCGGAAATAGAGAGGTTCTATGTCGAGATCTCCTGTGCTGATTCCTGTCTCTTCGGCAAGGGCAGCGATAATGAGATCTTTTAGTGGAGAGATCCTAACAAGGACCGTTTTAAGCTGATCGTTAAATGGCGTAATCAGAGCTCCATCTATGTCTACAGTGCTCGGGAGCGTTTCATAGGGCAGATCTGGAAGATCTCCACTGCTGAGTGTATTAAAAGGGGGTATTTCATCGAGATAGGCGATATCAGGCAGATCGGCCATGGCCGCTTGCGCGACAATGTCAGGATCGAGGTCAAAAAAGTCGAGAACGTTTGGAGCGTGGGGAACATCCTCTCGTACGGCGTTAATAGCATCGACAATGTCGGGCCTAATGGTGTTGGTGCCATCGACAAGGGCGGTAACATTTGCGTTATACTGTTCAATGGCGTCGTTGACCTCTTCGATCGTCTCGTTGATAAGGTCGATGTTATCGGCCCATGCATTGTAGACTGGAACAAACGTTTCATAGAGGAGCGTATTGTAGTCGTCTACCGATATACCGTAGTTAATATCGGCTTGGCGTATTTGTTGATTCCACAAGTCGCTTGCTTGAAGATACGATGTGTAGAAAGAGAGGCTTTGCACAGCAACTCTAAGGCTTAATGATCGTATCCACCTGTCAGCGTCTGCTGTTTGTCGAATCAACTCCTGAATCATAAGCTGAACCTGGGAGAGAAGCTGCATGAGTTGATTCATGGAAAGCTGTCCCAAACTTGGAGGAAGTTGTGGGATGCTCGAGGCTCCGATCTCTCTTCCGTAGGTAAGCGATGAGATTGCTTCGTAGCGCTCTACGGCTTCTTGAACCGCTTCGCTGATGCGCTGCTCGGTGAGGGGGCTTGTGTCTGGATACTCTGCTAAATGCTCAGCTTCACTTATAGCCCCTTCGTCGATGGCCCCTTGCTTTGATAGCCCAAGGGCTGCGGCCGCTTGGGCTTTTATTGCGTCGATGGCATCGTCATAGGTACCAACAAAGGTCTGTATGGTGGATATCACCGAGAGAAGAGGGTCATCTGCTTGAGCGAACTCGGTCTGAAAGGTTGAGATAGCACTATTTAATGCGCTGAGGGCGCTTGCTCGATTTGATTCGAGACTAAGTGCTGTAGAATGTGCCGCGTTGAAAGCTGCAACCGCATTATTATAGGCCGTTTCATTGGCAGGTGTGGGGTATGCGGCAAAAGTCAAATAGGCGGAAACGGCGGCAAGTCGAGCCTCTTCTTGTACGGCCCGGGCTTGTGATATCTGATATTCGAGATACCGATAGGCATTAAAGGCGTTTATAAGGTCGAGACCAGCGCTGTTTCTCTCTGAGATGTCTTCTGCGAGTGTATCGCTTGCTGTTTGTGAAATCCATGGAAACTCTGGCAAAGATGTCTCGTCAAGCTTTTGTGGAGAGGGGGTGGAAAGGAGGGTCGAGACAATAGACGACATCTCATCGGTTGTAAGGTTTTGTGTAAAGAGCTGTTGTCTGGCGAGCGCTGAGGCGTAGAGATCGGCGGCGTTAAGAGCTGTGGCAAGCAGGGTGTTGTATTCGCCTCGGCGTGTTTCAAATGTTGTTCTGCCCGCAAGAAAGGCCGCGAGGGCGGCATCATACTCTGCTTGTGCTGCATCAATTTCTGCTTGAGTGGCGTTTGGATCTGCGAGGACCGCTTCGAGAGCTGCCCGTTTTTCAAAAAGAGTATCGCGCAAGCCTTCCAGCGTTGTAACGGCTGCCTCTAGTTGAGTTATCTTGTTGTTTAGTGCAGATAGGGCGCTATTATACGCTGTTTGTGTCGTATTGATGCTGTTGGTGATGTCTGTTTGTGTCCATCCTGGGGGTATAAAAACCCCACCTGGATCTGAAACTGATCCCATTTTTTCTATCTCCGGTTATTGCTTGGAAGGGAAGAAAAACGAACATGTACGTCAAAAAAAGAGTTTTTTAGCTTGTTGGTTCGTTTTTAGTGACTTTTAGAGGTCTTTCCTCTCTTCCTTATTGTACCATATAAATATTTTATTATCATAACGGTGCTTTTTAATATATAGTGGATAATTGTCCCATATCTCCTTGGTTATAAGAGTGTTAGTTCGAATTCCGTTTTTTGGTTGCTTTTTGCTGTGTCAGGGTGCATCCAAATAGGGGAATTAGTAAAATAAGCAATCTTTGGTATAGAGTGCTAAAAAACGGTAGCCAAAGAAGCCTGTTCTCCTGTATACTTTCATGAAAGCGATGAACTTTAAGGAGAACACGTACGGTGGGCAGTCGAGTTACGGCACCAAAGCGGGCGCGGAGAAAGGACAGAGAGCACAGAGTGTTGATCTGTCTTATCGAGCACTATCTAGAAACAGGTAAGCCTGTGGGATCTCACGCTCTTCAAGAGTCAGACTGCTCGGATATTAGCTCTGCAACGATTCGAAACTACTTTGTCTCTTTAGAGCAGGAAGGCTACCTTAAACAACAGCACACCTCGGGTGGGCGCGTTCCCTTGCCAAAGGCGTTTGCAGAATATGCAAAGCATTGCCTTGATGCGGTTGGAAAAGAGACGCCCTCTTTGAAGCCTCCTTTAGATCTTAGGGAAGAGGTCGAGACAAATGATGTCATCGCCCTTTTGCAACAAACAGCAGAATCGCTCAGTCAAAAAGCACAAGCGGCCGTTGCCATTTCAGCTCCGAGATTTGACCATGATATGGTTGCAGAGCTGCGCTTTATTTTTATCGATGTTCAGAGAGTATTGGCGCTTATAATGACAGAATTTGGCCTTGTGCATACGTATGTCATTCCATGCCGGTTCCCAGTAACTCACGCTCTTTTAAAAAAGGCTGATCGTTTTGCTCGCTCTCGTCTTTTTCAAGAGGAAGTAGAGCCCGCGCTTTTTGAGGAAGATGAGCTCGACTATGTTCGGGCTCTCTATCAAGAGGCGCTTGCTAGCTATTTTGTCAGCTATTCGAATGTGTCGCAAGAAGATGTGTGGAAATCTGGATTTTCGAGGCTGCTTCACTGCTCTGATGTAGACGATGCCGAGACACTCTCGTCTTCCTTTGCCCTGTTTGAAAATACAAATGCCCTAAGAGGCTATATGAGAGAGGCGATGAGATCTGGGCAAATAAAGGTGTGGATAGGAGAGGACCTCTTTTCTCACCTTTCTGGAGAGGCTAGCTGTGCGCTTATGGCCGTTCCTTATTTTGTTGGAGCTCGTGCGGTTGGAGCGCTGCTCGTAGTTAGCTCTATGCGTCTTTTTTATAAGGAGATGTTTCGTCTTCTTCGAGATAGCTCTCATCAGCTCTCGACACTATTAACCAAAACGCTCATGCACCACAGAATAAGCTATAGAAGTCCCGAGTCCCATGCGGTCTTGACGAAAGAGGCGCAAAAGCTCGTTCTCGATTTTTCAAAAAACCCCCAATTAGAACATCAACAATAACGAGGCGTATGGTAGAAGAAGAGATAGAAGAAGAGCCTGTAGAGGTCGTTGAAGAGGCAGAAGAGCCCTCTAAAGAGGCTAAAAAAGAGATAGAAGAAGAGGCAAAAGAGTTTAAGGAGAAATATCTTCGCGCTCTTGCCGAGCTTGAAAACAGTCGAAAGCGGTTTTCAAGAGAAAAAATCGAGTCTCAAAGTTTTGCCATTCAAAACGTAGTACTCGATCTCTTGCAACCGATAGACCATTTTGAACAGGCACTTGCCCATGCAGAGCATGCTGATGCGACGGTTGCTCATTGGGCAAAAGGGTTTGAGATGATCCTCTATCAGCTCAAACAAGTTTTAGAGGATCATGGAGTAACCTCCTTTACCTCTCTTGGGTCAACCTTTGATCCCCATCTCCATGAAGCGGTGGAGACAGAGGAGAGTGAGGAGGTGGCAGAGGGAACGATCACCTTCGAATTTCATAAAGGATACAAACTCGGAAGTCGAACTATTCGCGCTGCCCGTGTTCGTGTTGCAACGAGGCCCAAAAATGGTGATGAAGAGGCCCAGGATCAAAACAATGAAGAAGAACATATAGAAAAGTAGGGAGAATATATGGCAGAGAAAAAATCTTCCAAGAAGATCATAGGAATAGACCTTGGAACAACCAACTCATGCGTTGCCGTCATGGAAGGCGGAAAGGCGACCGTTATCGTCTCAGCAGAGGGGATGCGAACAACCCCATCTGTGATCGCATTTAAAGGTCCTGAGAGATTAGCAGGAATACCGGCAAAACGTCAGGCGGTCACCAATTCTGAAAACACAATCTATTCTGCAAAGCGATTTATTGGTCGAAAATACCAAGAGGTCACAGAAGAGATCAAGATTGTGCCCTTTAAAGTTGTCGAAGGCCAACATGGAAATGCTGTCTTTGAGGTGGCTGGAAAAACGATTACACCGGAAGAGATTTCGGCATACACGTTGATCAAAATGAAAGAGACAGCAGAGGCATACCTTGGAGAAGAGGTCTCAGAAGCTGTTGTTACAACACCTGCCTACTTTAACGATGCCCAGCGTCAGTCGACAAAAGATGCTGGAAAAATCGCTGGTCTTAATGTCCGTCGTATTCTTCCGGAGCCAACGGCTGCAGCGCTTGCCTATGGCCTTGACAAGCAGCAGGCAAACAAGAAGATTGCCGTCTTTGACTTAGGCGGTGGTACGTTTGATATCTCCATGCTTGAAAGCGGTGACGGGGTTATCGAAGTGCTCTCTACAAATGGTGATATGCACTTAGGTGGTGATGACTTCGATAACGTGATCTTGAACTGGATGGTTGATGAGTTTCAAAAAGAGCAAAATATCGATTTAAGAAATGACAAGATGGCCTTGCAAAGGCTTCGAGATGCTTCTGAAAAGGCGAAAATTGAGCTTTCTGGTACAACGACCACAGAGATCAACCAACCGTTTATCACTATGGATGCAACGGGGCCAAAACACTTGGCTTTGACACTTTCTCGAGCAAAACTCGAAACGCTTGTCGAGCATCTTATTGAGCGTACTCGAGAGCCATGTCTCAAAGCTCTTCGAGATGCTGGTTGGTCGAAAGACGATGTGAGTGAGGTGCTCTTGGTCGGTGGTATGACCCGTATGCCGGCTGTTCAGCACGCGGTGAAAGAGACCTTTGGTAGAGAGCCAAACAGAAGTGTCAACCCTGATGAAGCGGTGGCAGTAGGCGCGGCTATTCAAGGGGGGGTCTTACTTGGCGAGGTTAAAGACATCTTACTACTCGATGTGACGCCATTGACGCTTGGTATTGAGACGCTTGGCGGTGTTATGACGCCGATCATTGAGCGCAATACGACGATTCCCGTTCAGAAAAAACAGGTCTTTTCGACAGCGGCCGACAATCAGCCTGCCGTGACTGTTCGCGTTATGCAAGGTGAGCGGCCGATGGCTCAGGATAATAAGGAGATTGGGAGGTTTGATCTTTCCGACATTCCTCCTGCTCCTCGAGGAATGCCTCAAATCGAAGTCGCTTTTGATATCGATTCAGACGGTATTCTCCATGTATCTGCAAAAGATCTTGCCTCTGGAAAAGAGCAAAAGATTCGTATTACGGCAAAGTCTGGTCTTGATGACGATGAGATTGATCGCGTCATTAAAGATGCGGAACTTCATGCTGAAGAAGATAAGGACCGTCGATCAAAAATCGATCTAAAGAACGAGGCAGATGCTGTTGTCTTTAGAGCGGAAAAAGCGCTCAATGAGTACAAAGAGCAAATTCCTCAAGAGGTTGCCTCTGATGTGCAGCAAAAGGTAGATGGTCTTAAAAAAGCGCTTGAAAGCGATGATCTTGAAAAGATCAAGACGGCAAAGCAAGAGCTTGAAGACCACATGCAGCATATTGGCGAAGCGATGGCAAAACAAGCCTCTCCTCCTCCAGGAGCAGGTCCTACGCCTCCTCCTCAGGAAGAGCCGAAAAAGTCGGCAGAGACTGTCGAAGATGCCGAAGTCATCATTGATGACGAGTAAGGCGTAAATTGAGAAGGGGGAGACTTTCCCCTTTCTCACCCCCCCCCCTCTATCTTAAAACCTAAGTTGCCCCCTACTAACAAAATGAGTCATCATTAAAAAACCCGTTGGTTTTTAAACTGTTATTGGAGTTAACCTAAGCTGGGTATTGAAAGCATAACTATCATGAGGTGAGATATGTGTGGTGACAGGTTTTTTGCTGAAGGCATACGGGATTTTCCAAGACAGCCAGCCGATAAAGCACGGCTAGAGAAAGCATGCGAAGAGGGCTCTGGGGATACTGCTTATGGCAAAGTCGCAGGGAGGCGTGTTGCTGTAATAAGTGGGGAGGCGGTCTCTCCAACATTAGCCCATATTTCTTCTTTACATATTGATGGGTGCCCTGTTTGCTCTATAACGGGAACAGCAGATACGATTGTAATTAGGAGGGAAGGGGGTTCTCCCAGGGTATTTTCGAAGAGCCCTTGTACCCCCAAACCAGAGGCTATTTCTAATCTATTTAGGCTAGACTAAAGCTCGTATATTTCGTAAGTAACTTCTCCTTGTGTAGGGTACGTAACTTAAGGGTTTTAGCCTTCTTGCTTTGTATTTGAGAAGGAATGTAAATAAAATTATCGTCCCTTTTAGCGGTGTAAAGGGGGGCTTTTTTAGTAGTTATGGAGCGTTTTTGTATGAGAGAGATCATCAATCAGACAGCAGAATTTGTTCGACAGCGGCTTATTGGGGCAGTTCCTGGGTTTGACTGGGGTCACGTCTATCGCGTTTGGAAAAATGGGGTCAAAATTGCTGAAAAAGAGGGCGATGTCGATGTGGGGGTTGTTGAGCTTTCTGCCCTGCTACACAACCTACAAGATTGGAAGTTTGACGAAAAGGGGTCTGCACATTCGTGGCTTTCCTCTTTGGGTGTGGACAAGGAGACGATCGATCGGGTCTGCCATGTGCTCGATCACATCTCTTTTAAAGGCGCCAATGTTCCTTCAAAAATGACGAGCAAAGAGGGGTTCGTTGTGCAAGATGCCGATCGTCTCGATGCAATGGGGGCGATGGGAATTGTGAGGACCTTTTCCTATGGGGCGGTGATTAATCAAGCGTTTCATGATCCAGATCTTGCTCCTGTCCAACATGAGAGTTTCGAGCAATATAAAGGCACGCGAGGAACGTCAATCAACCACTTTTACGAAAAACTTCTCCTTCTGCAAGACCGCATGAACACGAAAACGGGTAAGGAAATGGCCAAAGAGCGCCATGCGTTCATGGAACAATTTCTCTCCCAGTTTTTCTCTGAGTGGAGCTGTGAATAGGTATTATGTCAGAAGAAGAGGCGAATACCCCCACGAAGCCATTGAAACCTTTTCTTATGTTGCAATATTCATGATTTCATTCCCCCTGATAAAGAATAGGGGGCAACTTAGATCTTAGGGTGTGTGGCACGGTCTCGGGGAGGCGTGTTTCTTTAGGGGATGGGGTAACTGACAAGACTCTTTGTCGGACAGAAAGTAAGGTTGCTTCGTGTGCTCATGTTTGTTCTGAGGGGGTAACTCCAGAAGGGGGTGAAGACAGATCCCAAGGAAGTCGCTAGTATCGAGCGAGCTGTTGCTTTTCTACTTGGGTCAGGAAGAGTTAAGTACATGTTGATGAGAGTCTAATTACAGGTTCGTCGTGAGCGCTAGTTTTCTAGCCTTATTTATACCCCGGGTTGCCACCAATTTTTCCCGTTAGCGTCCACAGATTTAGACCATCTTTCACATCTTTTTCTCGCCCAGGACTAAAGCCCTGCGCTTCAAAAAAATCTGCGAAATCTAACCTAAATCTGTGGACGCTAACGGGAAAAATTGGTGGCAATCCGGGGTTATATAATAAGGATATATCTGTTTTTGAATATATTGGTTTTGTGTTAGAGTTAATAAAAATAATATGGAGGCAGTTATGAGTAGTGTTAGTTTTTGTCAAAACTGTTTTGTTGATTTGGCGGCCGTATCGGTGACCGGGATGCTGCGTGTTGTGTCTTGCATACGAGCAGAAGTAGATCCGAATGCTGTCGTTAGCCTTGATCGTGAAAGCCAAATCTATTCTATTACGGCACAGGGTTTGAGCTTAGAGAAATTTACCGAATTGTTTACTATGAATGTTTCTGGCGATTTTCTTGTTAGCTTTGATTGTTCTTTGGGGACAACTGAGACCGGAATAGCAATTCAAGTAAAGCCGAAAAGAACCGCTCTTGCTCTAGCTGCACGTGTAGGAGATCTTTCTCGGAAGCTTCAAGAAATTACCCTTTAAATTGTGCGCTGCTCCCTATTCTTAACAACCCATGGATTGTGACCTAATACTTGGATCTCAATCCACGGGTTGTAGGTCGACTATTCTTATCATATCAATCCTTGAGGGAGCCCTGAGCACGGATCCAGAGCCCAGCTGAAGCCGGTAGCTCCTAGGTCTTTCGTGCAGAGGCAGGTCATAGCTTGACGAAAATCCGTAAAGAAATAGATAAGAAGAGTTAGGGCTTGGGTTTAATTTCTTCGTCGTGGTACTCTAGCCGCTTTTCTTATCGGGTAATAATGGCCGTTAGTCGAAAAATGAAAAATATTCTACTTCTCGTTTGTGTTTTGCTAGGGTGTGCTTCATGTCGATCTAGATCGGACCAAGGCTTGGGAAGTATTGTTGAGACCCAGTCTGTTCCCGTTTTTTCTGATCCTTCAGGAGCAAAAGTTTTTGTTAATGGGATGGAAATGGGAGAAACTCCCATTTCTCTCACACTTTCGAAAGATCGTAATCATAAAGTAGGTATCTTAAAAGACGGCTACGTTCTCCACACTGTTATGCTCACGCAGCAAGCAGATGGAAAGAATCAGGCCTCTCGTCTTACCCCTGAAGTAATCAATATAGTGCTGGAATCGCGTTCGTAATAATATATGCGCCGTAAGGTATAATCATGGTATTTCCCGAAAATCTTGAGCTATTTCGTAAGGCATCTCAGAAGTATTTTTCGGAGAAGGGGGAGGTTGAAATCGATTTTTCCGGGCCGACCTATCAAGTGGGCTTTCCTGGAGAAAAAGAGACCATTTGGGTTTTTGTACAGCTTACAGAAGAAGGCGAGATTAAGGATCTTTTTTGCCAGTGCGAACAAAGCGCCGAAACCGGAAGCTGTGTGCATATGGCGCAAGCAATCCTTGCGCTTTTTCCACAACCCCCATGCCCTTTGCACAAACAGTTTGAGAGATCTGTGTTTTATCGAGCTCTTTCTTCCTTTGTTGGACAGGAGGCTACGTGTTGCTCTAAAGGGAAATGTTTTCGGCTAGGTGAGGTGTCCATCGAAGGGCCGAAAGAGCTCGTGACTTCCTTAGAAAAGACGGTATGTTGTCGAGAGGAGGAGACAGAGGAAACTTCAATAAAATTCTCAAATCTCTCCGAAAAAGAGCTTGAAGATTGGTATAAAGGAGTTGCCTCTCCAAGGCTTCGATTTGAGCTTTCTCAATATGGTGATGTAGCCAAGTATCTTTTCCTACAAGATGTGAAAGAAAAGGGAAGATATTCAATAGAGAAAAAAGGAGAGGGGTGGGTTTTGCTTTTTATGTGGGGGGAGAATACAGCCACCATTCCTTTGCAGTGCCCCCTTGAAGATATTCTTGAAAGGCTTCCTCTTCATAGAACAACCCCTGCCGTTGAGCATTTCGGTGGTCGACAGATCTCAAATGTTACCTTTGATGGCAAAACGCTAACCGTAGATCTGACCGGTTCTTTAGTTGACCTATCGCAAGCAGAACAGGTTGGAGAACAATGGTTTTTAAAGAGTACTCTCGGATTTATCCGAAAATGGGAACAGGGGACTCAGCTGTCTCTTTCCTCGACAAAGGAGATAACCGATTTTATCGAAGATTTTATCGAAGAGCCCCCCCCTCTTTCGCTGTCGTACGCCATTGATGTGGAAAACGGTCTTTCTATTACTCCGTATGTAAAAAAGAAAGGCGATTTGGAAGGAGCTATAGCTGTAGATGGTTGGTTGTGGAAAGAGGGGTGGCATCGCATTGAGCCTGCTCGCTTTCTTGAGCCGATAACGGTTAGTTGTGAGGGGCTTTCTGATTTTTTATTGGCAAATAGACACTGGCTAAGCTCCTTTCCGGGATATGCTGTTCATGAAAGGCCTTATCGAGAAAAGATCTCGTATAGTGTGGAGCCAAGTGGAGAGCTGCTGTTGCATCGAAAGCTTCATGATATTGAAACCTCTTCGATAGTCTCTTTGGGGGACTGGGTTTGGGTAGAAGGAGAGGGCTTTTTCTTACGAGATGGTAGCGCAAAGGAGAGGCAAGAGCGAATACTTCCCTATCATGTTGCCGATTTCATCCGAAAAGAGAGGGAGTCTCTTGCAGAGATCCCCGGTTTTTTTGCTCAAGAGTGTCCGATTACAGATGTTGGTTTGGATATTCGTCTTGAAAGAAAACGCCGTATAGACATCCTTCCTGTCTACGAGTGGACAGACTCCTCTTATCGAGAAAAAGCCAGATTTTACGATGATATGGCTTATGTTCCAGGAGTTGGTTTTTTCTCTCTTCCTGTACTTCTGGCTCAGCAGCACTTTACAAGAACTATTTCTTCATCAGAGCGCGAAGAGTGGGACCGCTTTTTTACAGAGCAGCTTGCACAACTACAAGAAGAGTTTTCATGCTCTGTTGATCCTCTATTAGAGGTTCCTAAAAAGTTAACGCTTTTTTGTAAAGATCTCGAAACGGACGAAGACCAAGAGGTTTCCGAGCTTCCTCACCATTGGCAGGCAGGCTTTTATTGGGAAAGCGAACGGGGAAGAGCTATGGCGGAAGAAGTGCTTATAGCGGCTCGACGTGGAGATCGATTTTTGCCAACACAGGCGGGCCTTCTCGATTTGACCGATCAGCGGTTTGGGTGGCTCTCTTCGATTGAAACGCTCAAGGCAGAGAAGCGATTTTCGCTTCAAGTAGCAGACTTTCTGAAGATTCAAGCGCACGAAACCTTCTCTTTCGATAAGACCGTATCAGAAACGGCAGTCTCTTTTATTGATAGACTTTTGAATGCTCAATTTTGTGTTCCTCTCGATCTTTCTGGGTTTAGTGCAACGCTAAGGCCGTATCAACAAAGTGGAGTTGAGTGGCTTTGGTATCTCTATCTTGCCGGTCTTTCTGGTCTTTTGTGTGACGATATGGGTGTTGGAAAGACCTATCAGGCGATGGCTCTTATGTATGCAGTACATCGACGCAAAAAGGGAAAGGCGCGCTTTTTAGTGGTCTGTCCGACATCGCTCTTTTGGCATTGGAGAGAAAAGTGTCAGGAGGTATTGCCCGAGTTAAAGGTGTTTTCATACGTTGGCTCTGATAGAGATTTAGATGGCTTTTCTCCTGAACACGATCTCATGTTAACGACCTATGGAATATGGAGAAACGAGGCTAAAAACCTACAAGAGGTAATGTTTGAAGTAGCTATCTTTGATGAACTTCAAATTGCCAAAAACCATGTAAGTCAAATATGGACGGCCCTTTCTCAAGTAAAAGCAAATATGCGGCTCGGCCTTACCGGGACTCCTGTTGAAAACCAGACGCGAGAGCTTAAAGCTATCTTTGACCTTGTTCTTCCCGGATATTTTCCGAGTGAGAAAGTGTTTAAGAAATTTTATATTGCCCCTATAGAGCGCGAGGGAGCAAGTGATCGTCGAGCTCTTTTGGCAAGATACGTTCGCCCCTTTATTCTCAGGCGTCGAAAAGAAGATGTTTTGCCAGATCTTCCTCCAAAAGTAGAGGATATTTATGAGGCAGAGCTTATTGGAGAACAGAAAGAGCTGTATAGACAGATTGCGTCTCGCCAAGGCGTTCCTATCATTCAGCAGCTTCAAGAAGAGGGAGCACCTATTCCATATCTTCATATTTTTGCGCTGCTCTCTTCTCTCAAGCAGGTGTGCAATCATCCCGCTTCCTATTTGCACGATGTTGAAAATTACCGGCGGTATGAATCTGGAAAGTGGAATCTCTTTGAAGAGCTTATAGAAGAGGCAATGGAAAGTGGTCAAAAGGTGGTTGTCTTCTCGCAGTTTCTTACCATGCTCGATATCTTTAAGAGCTTTTTAGAGAGCAATGGTATTGGGTTTTCTGAAATCCGCGGCAGTACAAAGGAGCGGGGCAAGGCTATATCAACATTTCACGATGACTCAAATTGTCGTGTCTTTCTTGGCTCCTTACAAGCAGCAGGCCTTGGAATTGACCTTACGCCGGCTTCTATCGTTATTCATTACGATCGCTGGTGGAACGCTGCTCGTGAACAGCAGGCAACGGATCGTGTCCACCGCCTCGGACAGAACCGCGGTGTGATGGTCTATAAGCTTATGACGACAAAGAGTGTGGAAGAGCGCGTTGATAAAATCATTGCTCATAAATCGCAACTGTTCGAAGATTTAATCCGTTATGATGATCATCAGATCGTTAAGAAGCTAAATCGCCTTGAACTTCTTGAGTTGCTTCAAGGCCTAGAGTCTGTATAGGAAAAGATGCTTTCAGTAAACGGGTTAAGCGGAGATATCAGTCTTTTTGCATATTATAGCGAATTTTTGAGAAGAGGGGTGCGTAGATCTACAACTCGATCTTTGCGTGTATGGCATACCGTACAACGCTCGTTTTCGGGACAAAAAGTGGATAAGAGACGTGTCACCGCATACAGGGCGCGAGTCCCGGCCTCTTCGTATGTAGACTCTGTTCGTTTTTTCGTGCGGTATCTGAAGAGTCCAACATCTGTTGGGGCTCTTTTGCCAAGTTCCATCGCTCTTGCCGAGCAGATTACGAGCGCTATTCCCGAAGGCGCAAGGGAAGTGCGCATCTTGGAGGTTGGGCCGGGAACTGGACCTTTTACAGATGCAATTCTCAAAAAGATAGGGGAGGAGTCTCAACTACATCTTGTCGAATTGGACGAGGTGTTTGCCAGAGGGCTTCGAGAAAAGTATAAGGGTCACCCCAACGTTCGAGTCTTTCATCAGAATATCCTCGACCATCCAGAGGAATTTACATACGATCATGTTGTCGTTGGTGTTCCCTTTGGTTCTCTTACTAAGGAGCTGACGGAAGAGATTTTTGAAAAACTGAAGCGGCTTTCTGAAGGGGGGGCAACCATATCGTTTTTTGAATATCTATTCCTCCCACGTATTAAGAGCATGTATTCGAGAGAGGCTGTGGGAATTATGGGCGCAAAATCTAGTTTTTATAACGAATGTGGAACAGGGACGGCCAATGTTTTCTACAACGTTCCCCCGGCCCGAGTGGTGCACCATAAGATGAGAAAGCTTTCTAGGGCGAATATGGGCTAGAGCGCTTCACTTGCTTCAACTGCTGCAGCAATGGCAGAGAGGTCTCTATCAAGACCTTTTGCAGAGGGGCGTCCCTCTCTTTTTTTCTTCTCTTTTCCTCTGAGCGTAAAGACAAACGGCACTCCTTCGAAGAAGAAGGTTTTTCGAAGGCAGTTGATAAGGTATCGTTTATAGCTGTTTTCCATGAGATGGGGAGAGTTGACAAAGAGAACAAAATGGGGTGGATTGGAGGAGACTTGTGACATGTAGTAGACACGAAGACGGCGTCCATTGATCATTGGAGGGTGGTAGAGCTGCATCCATTCCATAAGAGCTTTGTTGAGCTTATGAGTAGAGATTCGGCTATTGAGAGAAGAGAGGACTGTAGAAAAGAGAGGAAAAAGCTTTTCGACATTTCTTCCTGTTTTTGCAGAGATAAAGAGCTTTTTACAATGTGCGAGAAAGGGAATTTCATTCTCGAGACCCTTCATGTCATGTTCCATGCGGACATTTTTTATAAGATCCCACTTGTTTAAGGCGACAACACACCCTTTTCCGGCCCGTTCAATATCCTTTGCGATCCTTTTTTCTTCAGTGGTGACTCCATGCTGAGAGTCGACAAGAAGAAGACAAAGATCAGAGCGCTCAATGGCTCGTTCAGTTCTGATGGTGGAAAATTTCTCTACGACCTCTTTTTCTTTATGGCTTTTTTTAAGGCCCGCTGTATCGATAAGGGTGTATGAGGAGCCATCGATAGAGACGTGAGTATCAACGCTGTCTCGTGTTGTGCCAGCAATTGGGCTTACCAGACATCGGTTGTCTCCTAAAATGGTATTGGTAAGAAGAGACTTTCCTGCATTGGGGCGTCCAACAATGGCGATTTTTGGATGCGATGGAGCTTCTATCTGCTCTACTTTTCGTTCTGAGAGCTGTTCAAAGAGGGCCTCTAAGAGCTCTGCGATCTGTATCTTATGAACGGCCGAGACACCAACCATTGGCTGAATGCCAAGTGATGAGAAAAGATAGATCTCTTCTTCGAAGTTGGGGTTGTCGATCTTGTTAACAGCGAGAACAACCGGCTTTTTTGTCCGGCGAACTATTTTGGCAACCTCAAGATCGAGTGCTTGAACGCCTACTCGGCCATCAACGACAAGAATGATCGCGTCAGCTTCATCAATGGCAATCTCTGCCTGGGCCGTTATCTGTTCGCCAAAACGATCTTCCTTTGAAAGCATGCCCCCCGTATCTGCGATCTGAAAAGGCTTTCCGAAGAGCTCTCCTGTTCCATAGAGTCGATCTCGTGTGATGCCCTCGTGTTCATCGACAATAGCGATCCGCTTTTTTATGATGGTGTTAAAAAGCGCAGATTTGCCCACATTGGGGCGTCCAACAATAGCGATGTTTAGCATGGATCTCGTGCAGGTTTATGTAATACAGAGCTAACTATACAACATTTTTTGTTGTTGAGCAATAATTTTTTATTGATTTACTATCTTGTGTTTTAGTAGGCGGTTTTTATTTGAGTAGTTTTTTGGAGATAAACTAAGTGCGAGTAGGTAAAAGAGAAAGAACAGAAGATCCAGTGGCACCACCTTCTGCAAAGCGTTCACGGTTGATGAAAAATCAAAACCACAGCCTCGTCTCTTTACCAGATCTTCCTTTTCATTCTCTGATTTTCTTTCTTGGTGAAAGAGATAGGGTATTTTTAAAGTGCTCATGTAGGGCTCTAAAAGAAAAAATTGAGCAGGTCGAGGCTCAGGATATGGAGTCTGCTCATCGGATACTGGCACAAGGCGATGTTTGTGCGTTTCTAAGGAGTGTCTCTCCTACATTTCCGACCTCTGTTAGCGGCCGTAGGGAGGTTTTTCATGTGCTCAATCACGTAGACAAGATCACCCGCTTTGTCATGCCATTTTTTTCTAACGCTGTGCAAATGGCACTTGGTCCGATTCCATCAGATATTGCCTATAGGCCAGACATTGTCTTTCGGGTAATTACTGCAGCAGACAATAGAAATACTATTCTCCTTAATGGGCCCTACTCTCATCTTAATATAGATATGGCGCTTGAAAGTGAAGAGGCAATGAGAAGCGCTGTTCAAGATCTTCGAGCCTATTTTTCTGTTAGAGGGAACAAGACGATGCTATTAACGTCCTGTCGTCCAGAAAAGCTCACAGCTTTTTCAGTAGGCTCGATGATAGCTCTTGATCTTCGGGGAGGTGTAGGAAATATTGATGTCGCCAAGATGCCAAAATAGGCGTCGTTAATATAACAGTGTTCGAAAAAATGGAGCTTGTGTTAAATTATAATTTCTCCAAAACAGGATCCATCTTTAGTATAAAATGAAAAAACACGTGTATCGATATTCAGATGATCTTTCTCTCGAGCCATTGGCGAAAGATGTCGATCGGTACACATTTCAAAAGTTGCGTGGCGATATATCAGCCGCTCTTTCGGTAGCGCTTCTTTCTATACCACAAGCTCTTGCCTTTTCAATTGTTGCGGGAGTCCCTCCGATTGCGGGCCTTATTTCAATGGTCTTGGGCACCATGATAGCGGCCCTTTTGAGCTCTTCGAGCCATCTCGTTATCGGTCCAAACAACGCTACGTCATTGCTTGTTCAGGCGGCCTCTATTGAGGTGGTACGCAAGTTCTATGGAGCAACAGGGTCGATAGCAACTGTTGAACTTATCGGTTTATTAACACTGTTAATTGGTGCATTTCAGCTTCTGGCCGCATTTTTTAAACTCGGCAGGCTTATTCAATTTGTTAGTTATTCTGTTGTAGTTGGTTATATTGCAGGAACTGCGGCATGTATTGTTGTCGGGCAGCTTTTTGCTATGACAGGGCTTTCTTGCCCACCGGAGATCGATACGCTCTATCATAAAATATTTTATTGGGCGACACATCTTAAAAAGGCTCACCTTCTCACTGCGACAGTTGGAATATCCTCATTGGGTATCTGTTTTCTTCTTCGCCGCGTTTCATGGCGAGTGCCCCCGGCGTTGACGATGCTCACTCTTATGACAGCCATTACCTTTTTATTTGGTTTGCACCTGTTTCAGGATGGCCATGGTCGCTGCTTGCAGCTTCTTGGCTGTGGAGACCTGAGAGACTTCTCTCTTTCCTTTGATACGCCTATTTTTGACTTTCGCTTGCTCAACTTTTTGCTGCCCATCTCCTTTGCTATTGCTTTAATTGGCATGTTGGAAGCCAATGCCATTGCTAAAGGAATTGCTGTGAGTACTGGGCAGCGTTTAACTGCTAACCAAGAGATCTTTGCTCTTGGAGCTGCTAATTTCTTTCTCGCCTTTGTTGGAGGGCTTCCCTGTTCTGGGAGCGCTTCTCGATCGTCAATGAACGTTGAAAGTGGAGCAAAAACGCGCTTTGCTTCGATTCTCGGGGCCTGTTTTGTCGCTCTCTTTGCTTTCGGTTTAGCTCCTCTTATTCAATATATCCCAAAAGCATGTTTAGCAGCTCTTTTATTAGTGACAGCATGGCGGCTTGTCGACATACGACAGCTTCGTTTTTGTTGGAATTCCACTCGATCAGATGCTTTTGTTCTTCTTGCTACCTTTTTCTCCTGTATCTTTTTTAGCCTGCCTTTGGCTCTCTATATAGGGGTGGTTCTCTCTATTATTCTTTATTTAAGAAAAGCGGCCATTCCTCATGTAAGTGAATATATTTATGAAGAGGGCATACAGAGGTTTCGTCCGGCAACTGAAGAAGAGAGAAAGGGAAAGCGCGCCATTCGCGTGATCAATGCAGAGGGAGAGCTCTTTTTTGGGTCGATAGATCTGTTTCAATATGCGCTTCGGGCGATGGCAAAAGATGATCGGTCGACACGTGTCATTATCTTGCGACTTAAACATGTTCACGATCTTGATGCAACAGCAGCGCTTGCCTTAAAGCAGCTCAAAGACTACTTACAGCGCCATCGGCAACAGCTTATTGTTTGTAGCGTTCCCAAACACGTGTACGAATTGTTGGAAAAATCGAGTCTTACAACATACTTAGGACGAGAAAATATCATCACACATGATAATAGGTCACCTCATGGTGATCTGACAACAGCCTTTACTAGAGCAAGAGAGATACTTCACGAAAGCGGGAGTTCTCTTGCCGATGAAATGGGATCGGTTCCAGTAGTGCAGCCTTCTTTTGTAACGATTCGAGTTCCAGATTCTGCTATTTCGGCACAGGTTTTGGAACAGGGTCCCACTTAGTATATCCGGCAGGTGTTGCGATTTTTCGATATACCCACTCTTCGCTGTTTTCTCGCATCAAGCGGTCACATCCGAGTACGAAGCCTGTACCTCCTCCCCAGTAAATAACGGCTTGACGCATGTATTCAGAGCTTGTTGGACGAAAGTGACTTCTTGGGCCACAGGTAGGGGAGATTACCTCTTGGTGGAAACGGATTAAAAAAAGAGCGGGAGATGAGGTTGGTTGAGGGGAAGGAGAGCTAGATGCCTCTTTTCCCCACGGTTCTTCACCAGAGGCGTGGCAGCAGAGAAAAGCCAAGAGAAGAAGCGCTACCATGAGTAGTGAACCGTTTGAAGGGGAAAGAGGTTATACTGCTCCAAATAGGGCTTTCCGGCATATTCTCGCAATCGCTGGTTATATGCGTGTGCTGCCAACTCTCCTCCTGTAATACCGCCTAAATACCAGCCAATCTCAAACCCGCCGGCAATTAAAGCGGCGGCGTGCTGTTGTGCGCAAAAAAGCTGAATGGTTGCTGTGATAAAGAGAGCATTGAGCGCAAAAGAGGTAAAGGCTGTTTGGTATTGACGTACATAACAGTATCCAGAGCCTGGTAAAAAAGTATTGAGAAGGCGTGCTGTTGTTGGATTTTTTCTCTCCCTCTTATACCAATCGACAAGCCGTTCTGCGTCCTCTTTCTGCTCAGGGCCCACCTTTTGTGCTAGTTGAGAGGCTCGTAAAAAATCTTCGTCGTTATTTACCGAGATAGTTTGAAAGAGAGGAAGTGTTTGGCGCAAGGGATCGTCAAGCGGGGTCTTTTCGAGCAGGCGAAACGCTTCAACGAGGTTGCCCACTCTACAATACGCTTCGAAAAGAAGCTGAATACAATCTTTTTTAAGGGCCTCGTCTTCAATTTTGAGAAGATGTCGCTCTTGCTCCCAAATGTCGACAGCTTCTTGATATTTTTTGCCAAGGCTGTAGGTGAGAACAATGGCATGGATCAGATGGGCACGGCGAGGGCTCTTTTCTGGAAGGAGAATACGAGCTCTGTGAAAGCAGCTTAAGGCGCGGTAGAAGTCTCCCTCACGCGCAAATACCTTCCCAAGGCGATATTCGTGTCCCCAAGAAGAGGAGGCCTCTTCAGCGGAGAGCTCTGGTGGTGGAGAAGGGAGCTTGGCAATACTCGATGGAAAGCGCGTTGTTGTAAGTGGTGGGGGCTGCTGCTCAGGTATTTTTACACAACCTGTTGTGCATAGGAGGAGAAAGCCTGCCAGAAAAAAGGATAGATAGCATTTTGCTATTTCCACGGATTAGACTCTAAATTAAGCAGCATCCTCAAATCATCCATTTGCTTATTAAAGCCAGATTGAACGGTTGATTTGGCCTTAAGAACTTCTTCGCGGTGTCGTGTCAGCTCATCGATGTCTTCTGCAGTGTCGATGATGACGGGGCGAATGAAGATCATAAGATTTCTTTTTCCATATGTCTTTCTCTGCTGTGAGAAGAGGGCTCCAACAAAGGGAAGACCACCGATACAAGGAATCCTGTTTGCCTGAAGCCTCGTATCGTCTTGAATCATACCCGACATAACCAGGAAGTGGTCTGACGGCATGTGGATTCGCGTTACTGTCCGTGTCTCTCGAACAGTTGCCGGTGGAGCATCTTGAGATGCTTGCTGCTGTACCTGCTCTGCCGAGGTAAAGCTGATCTTTTGTTCGAGGATGAGAGTGACCGTATCGTGAGAGCTGATGAGAGGGGTGACCTTGAGAGAGACCCCGGTTTCTTGTGTATCGTAGTTTGTGGTAACGAGATTGTCAGTGACATTACCACCGCCTACGGAGGTGTTGGCAACCGACTGACCTTTAATAGGCGTCTGTGCCCCGACAAAAATTTCAGCTGATACATTATGCTCAGTAACAATCTGAGGGTTGAGCATGATGTGGGTTTCGTCGTCATTGTGAAGCGCTTGGATGAGCGCACCGGTAGATCGAAACCCTCGGCCTAAGAATTTAATCTTTCTTCCCAAATTTCCAATGGAGATTCCAGCAGGAGCAGGTGGGGGTCTCAGTGATGGGGGAAGGAAGGCACCGCTACTTTCATCGATGGTAATACTATCAAAGGCATTTCCAAACTCGGACTCTGGTTGTCTGAAGTTGGCCGCGCTTGCCGAGTTTGTCCTCTCAATCTTGGCACCCCACTCAACACCAAATTGGAGTGAGTTTGCTAACGTGGTGTCGAGAATAAGCGCTTCAATGAAGACTTGACGTACAGGAAGATCGATCTGATTGATCAGCTGCTTGACCTTTTTGAGGCTTGCTCGTGTTCCTGTAAAGACGATGGTGTTGTTGTCGTCAACGGCTTGTAAGCTGTTTAAGGTGATAATGAGATCGGAGTGAGCAATCTCAGGATTTACTTCAATGCCTGAAGGAACTCCTGCGCCACCTGCACCAGAGAGGCTTTCTGCAATAGCCCTAAGGGCCTTGGCAACATCTGCACTATTTCGATATTGCAATCTGTGGATTAAAAACTGCGTCGCTTCAACGGTTCCTACAGGAAGCTCGCTTTCTGTGAATTGCTTGCGTTGAGTATCCCTAAGGATCCTTTTCGCGGCATCAAAGTCAAGAGTGTCGACAAACTCAAAGTCAAGACCTTGCTCGAGCAGGCGTGTGCGGATTTCCTGATCACTTAAAACATTGAGTTCGGCCTCACGGCGCTCTTTCCGTTGATCTTCGATATCGCCTTCTTCTCTAGCTCTTCGCTGTCTTGCCTCTTCAGATGCTTCTGGATCAAAGGTAAGGTCTTCTCTTGACAGGACCCCAGATCTGGGCTTGTTGAGATCGACTGTCTGCATAACCGAAAGTGTTCGTTGGATCAGAATCGGTGTTGAGACGATGAAGACACTGTTTGAGGCAGCATGTGGAACAAGAACAAGGGGTTTGTTTGCAGCAAGTGGAGCGACCACACGTTCTGCAAGAGAGACAAGCGTTGCTGGGGAGACGTTTATCGCTACGTACTGACCAATCTCTAGACCGCTTGTCTGAGAGTCAAGCTCTTTGATAATGGAAGCAATACGACGAAGGTTTTCTGTAATATCACTGATAATAATACTCGAGTCGCCTACAGCCTCTACAATGGCATTGTCAGAGGCCATTGTTCGTATCACAGCTGCAACACGCTCTGACTCGATGTTTTGTAAGACGAAAACCTGTGTTGCAATTTGTGGGCCGTCAATACCGCCATGTTCATCTTCTATAGAGGAGGCCCCTCGTACAGCGGGATTGGTGTGGATAATATATGAGCCGCCCTCTTCGATCATGAGATATCCATGAGCGCGCAAGCTCTGTATTAACATGGCCACGACCTCTTCAAGGCTGCTCGAAGAGTCTGAAATCATGGTGATATTAAACTGAAGCTCTAGGGGATCATAGATAAAGTTTTTACCAGTAAGCCTACTGACGTACTTGAGGACTTCTGTAATGCTAACGTTGTTAAAGTTAATGACAGGGCCCTGAGGGGTCGGTTCAGCCTTTTTTTGTGGCGGCTCTTCTTCTTCCTCTTCCTCGTTTTCCGGATTAGGAAGTATTTGAAAAGACCCTCGCTGTTCTGTCAGCGACTCATATGAAGACCGTTTTTTTTCCTGATCGTTTGCTGGTTGTTGGGCCTCTTCTCTGGGCATGAGGTAACGCGTTTCCTGTGCGTAGACAGAAGAACCCATAAAGAGGAAGAGTGCGGAAAAGAGGATTCCAGAAAGTACAGGAACGATTTTTTTCATATCATGGCTTTGATTTTGTAACTTCCATTTATGTATGCAACAAAGGTTCTACTACCCAAAGATAACCTACCTTTATCTCAAAGATTGGCATTAAAACTCAAGGTACTTGCCTATCCTCTTCCATAGGATGGCTGCAAGAAACAACCTAACTTCGCACAGCTTCTTGCGACCCTTGCCCAAAGTCACAATGCTCGTACCTCGTTCCCTTCGCGCACCTTATGAGAGGTAAAACTCAAGGTAAGCGTAATGGTGTTGAAGGAGGGGTTAGACTTTTAACCTAAGTTGCGCCCTACATCACACTTGAACATATCTGCTCGTAACAATTGAAAAATTATCCTCTTCAGGCAAGTGCTAACTTGCCCTTCAGTGCTTAATTTTCCACTTGTCACGTTCGATTGTGTTCAAGGGGGCAACTTAGGTTTACACTTTTACGGAAACGAGGCAGACGGGCTTGTTGTCGAGAATGCAATCGCCGTGGAGGCGAAGCTTTTGAAGGATGGCATTTGTCTGTTTTTGTGGTGGTTGATTGGAAGATGAGCTGATAGCTTCCGAGAGAACAATATCTAGAGGAGGCATAGGAGTTGCAGAAAACTCTAAAAAGGTCGGAGAGGTGGAGCCGATGATAATAAATCGGTCCTTTGGACTGCATGTGCCTTGTAAAGAGTGGCTTTCGTCGCAGAAGGGAGAGAGTTGCTGGGTTTTGTTTGAAGAGCATGTAAAAAGCTCTCCCCAGCCGTTTTTTATCCAGGCAAATGTCTTTGCTGTATGGTCAACAGTAAGACAAGAGTAGTTAAACTCAACGCCTTGTCGAGAGGTTTCGTCGAATATTGTTTTTACAAGCTCAATGGGAGGAAGGTCGCTGGTATAGAGTGCGTCAAAGATAGAGTGAAGCCGATAGCTGTCGACAACCCCTTTAACGCAAATCCTCTCTCCTTCGGCGATAACGACTGTCGTTGTGTTTTTATGCGTAAAACATCTGTAATAGAGCGCGTTGAGGCGGACACCATAGGAGGCGGTAAGACCGAGATGGGACACTTTCTTTGGAAGAAGGTTTTGTAAAAGCGCGCTTTGTTCGGCTCCAATCTGATCAAAAAGATCGAAGAAATAATCGGTACCTTGGCGATCTTTTTGAAGTTCTCCTGAATGGATATATTCGGCAATATCATGGATAAAGTCATTAACGTCTTGGTAGCGTTTCTTTGGATCTGGTTGGAGGGCTTTTGTTAAGATGCGTTGCATTCCACGCGGGGCGTGAGAGAGGAGAACCTTGCCGTGGGTGATCTTGCTCATAACAAGCTCATAGGCGATGATGCCAAGAGAGAAGATGTCTGACTGAAAAGAGCATGTTCTTGGATCTGCTTGGGTCTCTGGACTCATGTAGACGGGGGTGCCGACAAAGTGTCTCTTTTTCCCCTCCGTAGAGCTTTCTGGACCGAGGATTTTGGCTATTCCGAAATCAATAACCTTGACCTGGTCTTGATCTGTAATGAGGATATTTTCTGGTTTAAGATCTCCATGGACGACACCATGGCTGTGGAGATGGGCAATGGCGTAGCAGACCTGTAAAAGGACTTGAAGAGCTTTTTTCAGGGGCAAGGGATTACGAGATAAGATCTTTCGAAGGGATGTTCCTTGCACAAGTTCCATGGCGATGAATAACCCCTCTTCCCATTCGCCATACTCATAGAGTTTGACGATATTTGGGTGATCGGTCATGGCGATGATCTTTCCTTCGTTGACAAAGTGTTGAACAAGGCTTTGATCTGAAAGAAATTTAGGGAGAAGAACCTTGATAAGTATTTGATCATGCGTGTCTGGATGTGTTGCCAGAAACAAAACGCCCATTCCTCCTTGGGCGAAAATCCCTTCAATTGGGTATTTTCCTACCGTTTTTGGGACGGGAGTAATGGAGAGGGATTCATGGGGCGAGTCTATCATTGCGATTCCGTTTTTGCTTCAAAACCGACTTCTTTGATGCGGACGCCTACCTTGTCGCCGATCATGACCAACTCTCCTTCTGCGCATACTCTGTCATTGACAACGAGAACAACGCCATCTTCGGGGCGAACATTGAGGTCGAGAAGATTACCAGCATGAAGGGAGCTGAGCTGTTGGAGTGTCATGTTGAGTTCTGCAAACTGAACGACCACTGTAAGGGGGATGTCTTCTACACGAAGGGGTTCTCTGCTCAAGTGTGTCTTTTGAGCGCTCTTTATTTCTTCTTCAGGAATTTCAGTTGGTTGTTCTTCCTCTTCTTCAGGCTGTTCTTCGGGGGCTTCTTCAGCAGGCTGTTCTTCCTCGGGAGCTTTTTGTTTCTCTCCCTCCTCTTCTTTGGGGACTTCTTCAGCGCTTTCGAGCTCTTCTTGTTCAAGCCCTTCTTCTTCAAAGTGCTCGATGTTTTCTTGTGGCTCTTGCGTTGCCATAGATAGACCTCCAATCGGGGTAAACGCTTCGTGCTGAAGGGGCATTTCTAAAATTTTTAACGCACCATTTTTTATTTTTGCTCGAAATAGGGGGGTCCCTTTGTGTGTTAGATAGACTCGTGCTCGTGTCGATTCTGGGATGTAAAAAGGGTGATCGATAAGGAGAAAGTCTCCTTCTTGTAGTGTTTTAAGATCTTTTGCTTGCACAAATGTGCGACCAGCCTCGAGGTTGACCTTGATGGAAAACTGCTCGATAAGATCTGAGCGAATCTCTTGTTTTGCGGGTCGTTTTTGTTTCCAACTTTCTAAAAAATCTGGTGGAAGTATGGCTCGAACAACAATTTCTTTTTCTTGAAACTGCACCTCAATGTTTTGAACCAAGGCTCCAGGACCTGTGCTTTCTTGAGGAGTGTCGAGTTTTGGAGAAAGGGAGGCTAATTCGGGTACTCCGTGACTACAGGAAAGAAGTGTGACAGTAAAGAAATGGCAAAATTGCTCAAAAAAGCTCTTTTCTTGTTGCTGCAGTACTGGAAGAGAGACATTGAGAAGAGTAGCCATAAAGAGCTCGAGATCTGATCGGGAGATAATGATGCAAATCTGACCTTGAAGACCTGGTAAAGAGATGGCTATAGAAATGTGAGGCTTTGGAACGCCGTCGTATGGATTTTCGTGCCAATTGAGCTCTCCAGGAAGAAGCTTTATGGGCAGTTTAAAAGTCTTTTCTAGCTGACCCGCAAGTCCTTCCCAGGGAAAAGAGAAGAGGGAACCTTCAAAAAGCGTTCTATCTAGAGAGTAAAGCTCTCTTGAAAAGGTCCGAAGCCGAGAAAATAAGGTCTCTTGAGATGTAGTCACTGGCACTCTCTACATTTTAACCCAAGTTGCCCCCTATTCCTCTCATGGGACGGCTACAGGGAACGGTCTACTTCATGTTGCGCCGAGGGCAAGGGTTTCCTCCCTTGCCCTCGGCGCAACATTCGCATCCCGCCTCCTTCG
>Ga0180437_10002857_pt1 | contig 26635 bp, 42 predicted proteins | sample SS_ome_4_FD_132410 | JGI IMG/M metagenome (GOLD analysis project Ga0180437, IMG submission 132410) | Hypersaline lake sediment archaeal communities from the Salton Sea, California, USA - SS_3_D_1 metaG | ecosystem: Environmental > Aquatic > Non-marine Saline and Alkaline > Hypersaline >... | reverse complement strand
TGCTGGGCGAACGTATCACCCGCAGGGCCACAGAGCATTTCGTGTCTGCGGCCATGCAGAGGGGCGTGGACCTGGAGCCAGAGGCGCGGGCGTGGTACGAGATGCACACCGGCACCGCCGTCAAGCAGGTGGGCTTTGTGTACTCAGACGACGGGCGGGCAGGATGCAGCCCTGACGGCCTCTGTGGCGACGATGGCGGCCTTGAAATCAAGGTGCCTACCCTCACCAACCACCTGAAGCACCTCGTGGCTGGCGGTGTGCCTGCGCACTGGATGGTGCAGATACAGGCGTGCTTGTGGATTACAGGGCGGGACTGGTGGGACTTCGTTATGTATTCAGATGCGCGGGATGTGCCGAGCGTAAGGGTGCGCGTTGAGCCGAATGCTGCGGTAATCGGATCACTTGCCGAGCACGTCCCGGCGTTCTGTGACGAGCTGGATGCGCTGGAGGCAAAGGTGCGGGAACAGTACGGCATACCGGAGCGTGAGCCGGTGCCGTTGGATGATATCAGCGGGGATGATATGCCCTTCTGAGGAGGACGAGAGATGGCAAGGACAAACATGAAGATCACAGTAGATGTGTCTGGGCTGAATATACTCTGCCAAGTGCGCTGTATGGCAATTGACTGCGCCCACAACACGGCACAACGCAGTCACGGCACAAGCTTTGGCTGTTGTGATTTCAAGCATATTTGTATGAATAGCTGTGGTTCGTGTGGAGAATACACGCCGACAGGAAACGAGGAGAACAACGAATGATAACAGCAAGCATAGACGTATCCAAAATAGACAAAGGCGCACTGTACGAGGGCAAGAAAGGCACGTACCTCGACATCGTGCTGATTGAGACGCCGGACAGCCAGTACGGCAACGACTTCATGGTGGTGCAGGGGTTGAGCAAGGAGCGCAGGGACGCTGGCGAGAAGGGTGCCATTTTGGGGAACGGGAAAGTGCTGCGGAGGCGGGGCGAGGGAGAGGCGGCGCAGGGTGGCGGGGATGAGGGGTTGCCGTTCTGATGACACCCTACTACCAAGACGACTATGCAACCATTTTCCACGGTGACTGCCGTGAAATCCTGCCGACGTTGGACAGGGTGGACTTGGTGCTGACAGATCCGCCGTATGGGATATTCAAGAGGGTTGATGATGGCAAGATGTTTGGTAAAGATACGATATACAGCATAGATAAAAGTGCTTCACAGTGGGACAAAAGACCAGACACGCAAACGCTTTTGGATGTTATCCACGCAGGAACGATGTGGGTTGTTTGGGGCGGCAACTACATGGCCGCATCGCTTGGAGAGTGTCGCGGCCCAATGATATGGAACAAGAAAACTGGCGATAATGGATATGCAGATGGAGAATGCGCATGGAATAATTTTCAATCCACATTGCGGATATATGACCATCAATGGTGTGGCGCATTCAAGGACAGTGAAAGAGGACAGCGTGCTGTCCATCCAACACAGAAGCCAGTAGAATTGATGCGGTGGTGTATAGTGCAGGCCGACAAAAAGGGGGTTGCGAACACCATCCTCGACCCCTTCATGGGCTCTGGCACCACGCTCCGCGCCGCCAAAGACCTACAGCGGAAGGCAATCGGGATTGAGATCGAGGAGAAGTATTGCGAGATCGCAGCCCGGCGCCTAGCGCAGGAGGTTCTGCCGCTGTGAAAAAGATGTTGACAGCCGCCCACGGGCGTGAGACAATTGAGCATGATGAAGCTTGGGACACAATCACGAGAACGAAACAACAGCCCCCGTCCACACTCCTTGAGTGTTCCGGCTTCATCACCGGCGGGGGCTTCTTTTTTGCCTTTGAGGTCAGGCATGGAGGGTGAGCGGTGAATAAATCTCCCGCCTATCAATGGTATCCTGACAAGTGGCGAAGCGACACAATGCGGCTGACGTGGGCGGCTAAGGGCATCTACAAAGAACTGCTCGATATCGTCTGGTTGAAATTCCAGGACTCGTGTTCAATCCCCAACGACGACGAATACATCGCATCCGAACTTCGTGCAAACTTAGATGACTGGAAACGTGCCAAAAGCGAAATCATGCAAAAACATGACCCTCTTTTAGTGCTAACAGAAACCAATAGGTTATTTAGCAAGGGGCTCTGGAAGGAGCGAGAAAAACAGCGATTGCGTAGGGAAAGGCTTGCGGAGAACGGCAAGAAAGGTGGCCGTCCAGTTGGGAGCAAAAACCAAAAGGTTCTTTTTGGGAAACCTAGAGAAAACCTAAACGAAAGGCTTTCATCTTCTTCTCTATCTTCATCTCTAAAGAACCCCCCTACCCCCCGTATGTCAGAAACGGAAAAGAGACGGCACCGAGTCAAGGAAAACTCCGACTTGATGGTGCGTATCGGAAAGTGGTTTCATCGAAAGCCAACTACTCGCTGGACGCTGTACGAGAAAGAAGCGCTTGACATTATTGGCGACATACCAGAAGAAGAGCTGGCGGTTATGGAGAAATACTACACCACCAACATCTCGCGCAAGGATGATTACCGCCGCCGTTCACTGGACACGCTCTTGAATAACTGGGTTACAGAGCTTGACAGGGCCGCGAACTACAGGCCCAAAAAGAACCGAGGGCCTAACGTATGACCGAACTCACCATCAAAACGATGTACGACCTGGACTTTGAATACACGGAATTCGTCAACGCGGAGCATCCGGTATCGCTGGACTTGTCGAAGTGGCTGCCGTCGCTGGGCATCGGCCGGGATGCGGTGCGGCCGCTGGTGCCGGGCGAGCTGGCGTTTATCCTTGGCGATACAGGAACGGGCAAAACGAGTTGCCTTCAGAATATAGCCATGTACGCCAACCCGCTTCCCACACTGATGTGCGAGCTGGAGCTGCCGGGCACACTGTGCTTTGAGCGGTTCGCCGCAATGGCATTGGGTGCCCAGTGCCGTGACGTGGAACGCCAGTACAAGATGCGGCCGGCATACGTGCGGCTCGAGGCAGAGGAATACGTCAAGGACATCATCAGCAAGCTGGGGCATGTCGCAGTTTGCGATCACTCCCGGCTGGACGAGTACGCGCTGGAATCGCTGATTATGAAGCATTACCCGGAAAAGCTGGGGCACCAGCCGGCGGTGGTTATCGTGGACTACATCGGCCTGATGGAAAGCAAGGGTGCTAAGCGGTACGAGCGCGTGAGCAGGGCGGCAGAAGAGCTCAAGCGGACGGCCAAGAACACGAACACCATCATGATATGCGCGTCGCAGATCCACCGCGGGCAGGACGACGACGAGGGCGGGGAGGTGTTCCTGCACAGCGCGAAGGACAGCGGGAGCATCGAGAATAGCGCGGGGCTCCTGCTGGGGCTGTGGCGTGACGATGACGACAAGCGGAAGCTGTACGTCAAGGTACTGAAGAACACCAAGGGCGAGGGCGGCAAGGTGGTGACGTGCAACTTTGACGGTGCGCGGATGACCATAACGGAGATGGCGAGAGGGGTTGAATGAACGAGTTTGCTATCAGAGACGAGAACCAGGCCAGCGACATTGCGTACTGGGCCGCATTAGATATCACAAAAGGCCTTCGTGCAGTCCCTGCCGGTAAAGAATTGGCGCTTGAGGTAGTGCTTGGTCATTGTGTTCGCACCAGCAAACAACAGAAGCTTGCGGAATATGTGCACGAGATGCTATGCAGATTTCTGCCAGAGATTACCAGCAGCGAGATAGTGGTAATACGATGGGGTGATACGCACCTTTTTAGGTACTATATCAGGGGGGTGGTGACATCATGAACCAGCAAACGATTGAATACTACGTTTCACTGGCCTACACCCGCGGCATTGGCCCGGTGGTCCGGTGGCTGTGCGGGTTGATAACGGACATGGAAGAGCGCGTGAAGGCGCTGGAGGAGAGGGAATGACACGCGAAAAATACGCCAAGCTGACAGACGAAGAAAAGCGGGTAAAGGTAGCGGAATTGCGCGGGCTTACCTGTGATTGCACGGACCCTAACCCGGAGCTGCAACTGAACGGGGTGGTGTATTGGTGTCCAATTCACGGCGACCATAAGCCGTGCTACCTTAGTAATCTTAACTACACAGCAGAGGCCGAAAAGGCACTAGACCGGCCGATATTGCGCTTCAGGTACAAGCGCAACTTACAAACGGTTTTGGATGTATGGGAAGCACCCGACGACATAAGGGATTTTGCGCTGATAACAGCAACCGCAGAGCAAAGAGCAGAAGCGTTTGTGCTGACAATGGAGCCAGCATGAACTCCCAAGCAAAAGGCAAACGATTCGAGCGCGACTTCTGCAAGATGCTGAACCGCTACTTCGGCACCAACGTGCGGCGCACCCCGAACAGCGGCGGCCTGAGCATCAAGGGCGATGTACTGGACTTGACGGGACCGCTGGCCGAGTGGCACTTTGAATGCAAAAACCAGGAACGCCTGAATTTCTACAAGGCAATCGAGCAGGCGAAGCGGGACTGCCCCGGCCGCAAGAAGTGGCTGGTGGCGTTCACCCGCAACAACGAGGACACCTACGTCATACTGGACGTCAACGACTGGATGGCGCTGGTGGAGAAGGCGGCCAGGGTTGACGAGCTGGAGCGAGAGATATGGGAGGGGGACACCCCTGCGCAAGATGAAAACTAACGGACAAAGCTGGGGCGAGTCGGCAGCAAGCGACACAATGAATTTAAGCGGAGCAACGCGCCGCCGCCCTGGCTGTCCGCAATAAGCTATGCCATTCACACCACAACAGATGAGGGAACACAGGGCCAAAAAGCGGGCGGCTGGGTTCTGCTCGAGCTGCCTGAAAGAGCCAGCCCGTGCGGGATCGGTCCTCTGCCAGCGGTGTTGCGACGGCATCAACAGTGCCAAGCGGCGTCGGCGTGCAGTGCCGGGAATGTGCAACTCGTGCGGCTCGCACCCCGTAATCCCTGAGCGCACCAGATGCGCCAAGTGCACAGCAGAGCTCATTGTGTGGAAGAACAACGCCGTGGCATCAGCCCGCGAGGAGGGGCGGTGCACCACCTGCCTCCGGCCACTGGACGAGCTTACAGCATTGACAGGAGGGCGCCAGTGTTCAACGTGCCTGGTGCTGAAAATGAACATGCGAACAAGGAGCAGAACATGCGTGTAATGGAATATAACCTCCCGTTTACAAAGGCGGCGAAGTGGGTTACGGTACTGGCAACAAGCTGCTGGCACCGCGCCAACCCAGCAATGCACATTGAGGGGGTGATGCGGTTCATTGAGCGCGCAAAAAAACACCCCTGGAAACATCATGGCGACGGCGTTGAAGGCGTGCTGGCTGGCGATAAGCGGTTTGCTATCGATGAACACAAGGAACCACTCCTGGACGCCATCAAGTGGACGGCTGGCACGATTGAAAGCGCACGTAAAACCTGTATCGGCTACATCCTGGGCAACCACGACTACACGCCATCAAAGGAAATTGGGGATGTTGGCGAGTATATAGCGATGTGTGCCGGCGTGCCGTATCTCACGGCCACGTGCTTTATCCGGTTCCAGGCACCGGAGGGTGAGTGCGTGGGATTCTTCTGCCACGGCACGGGTACGGCTCAATACCGCACAGGCGAGCCAGAGCGAAAGACGGCCAACCGGCAAGTCAAACTGCGGGATATCCTCAAGCCGTTTCACGCCGACATTTGCGGCATGGGGCATATGCACACCAGCATAGTTACCCCGCCGTGTCTCGAGGAACGGCTGACGGTAGACGATGACGACAAGGTGAAGCGGCGCCCGGTAATAGTGCGGCCGAACTGGTACTATGCCGCACCCAGCATGTTCATGACGTACCCCGACGACAAGCCCGGCACCAACTACGCTGAGATGCGGATTTACCCCGCCAAGGACTTGGGCTGGATCGAATACGATATTGGCAGAGATGGCACGATATACTGCGTGCGTGAGGTATACGAGACGGGCGAGACGAAAATGGAACACGAGCCAACGGTGGTGAGCTGATGATTAACCCGATAATAGACCCGAATGTGCAGGCGGTAGTGCTGCGGTTGACAGGACGAGCGGCCAAGGGGCTGGAGAAGTACGGCACGGACACGACCAGGGACGACCTGACGCCCGGCGAATGGCTTCAGCACCTGCAGGACGAATTGCTGGATGCGGCGATATACGTGGAACGGCTCAAGCAGGAGGTGGATGAATGAGTGAGAATAGGAATGTTAATGTTGGCGGCGTGGGGTTTTGGGGGCTGTTATTCATGGTGTTCTTGGTGCTCAAGTTGACAAGCGTGGTTTCGTGGTCGTGGTGGTGGATATGCGCGCCGCTATGGGTGCCGGCGGTGGTTGTTCTGGCTATAGTGGCCGCCATTGTTGTTTTGGGCATAATCGTGGCTAAAGCGGAGGGCTAATCATAATGATTGAACTGTGGCGAGGAATGGCGATAGCATCACTGTTATTCAATGCGGGGCTGTTGATACTGCTCCGTGTGGTGCATGATGTCAACAAGGGGCTGGGCAACAAGGTGGCTGAACTGCTCCGCGAGAACGACATATTGAGGCGCGGTGCATGAACTGGCTTGACAGGCTATGGGAAATCCTGCTGAAACTGCTCCCCCGTGTGGTCACGATTGAGCCGCACGAGCGCGGGGTGTACGTGATTGCCGGCCGCTGGCGGCATGAGGTGGGGCCGGGCCTGTACCCCGTCTGGAGCTGGTGCGTGGACATGACATACGAGTCCTGTGCCCCGCGGGTGGTGGAGTACCAGACGCAATCAGTCACCACGAAGGACAACGTGGCCATCGCCATAGATGCGGCGCTCGCGTTTCGGATCCTGAGCCCACTACGCGCATTGTACGAGGTTGACAGCTACGAGGAAACGCTGGGCAACGCGCTCCAGGGCGAGATTGAGCAGTATATCAACCGGCGCACATGGGACGACTGCCGGGACACCCAGCGGATGGGTGAGGATATCCTGCCGCGGTTGCGGGCGGTGTGCAAGGGGTGGGGCCTGAGCATCCGGCAGATATACTTTACGACATTTGTGCGGCACCGTGCCGTGCGGGTGATGGGGATACACACGAGCAAGCAGGAGGAAGTGTGACATATCGTGCATGCACGATATATCACAAACGAACACGGAGGTCAAGATGAAGCGAATACTGATACTGGTGGCGGTGCTGATGGTGGCGAGCGTGGCGTGGGGGCAGGAGTTCGACTGGTACGAGTATGTTGAATCACTACGCCGTATGCAACGCGAGCTTGAGAATCTCAGGGATGTCATGGCAGAGCTTACTAATAAAAACTTTGAAGCCTCTGTGGATTTCGTTGCCAACGTAGACGCGCAAAGTGCAACAAACAATCTGACCCGCGCCGGGGCGGTCTTTGAGTCGGGTGTTGCGATCTCGAACGTCCATAAGACCGTGAGCGTGGTGACGAATGTGGTGGAGCGGGATAATGGGGTGCCGGTAAACAACCCGTTCGATGCTCGGTTTTATTTCGGAGACGGGACACCCCTTAACTTGCAGGCTGTTCCCGCCACCAAGAAAACCGAGACAACCACCATCACCCGGATCACCGTCTACACGTTCTGGCTGGACGGCAAGCAGGAGCGTATCGAGCGGCGTGAAGTCTTGAGCGAGACTGTGCGGCGATGGAAGAAGTCGGAGCAGTGTGTTGAAGCCCCGCCCCGGCAGGAGGATGAGTGATGAGTGAGTACCAATGACGTACTCTGAATTTGAGTGGTTGGAAATCATGGGCAAGTGGGGAGCTGAACATGGGACAGTTAGGCGATAAGCGAAAAAGCGAAATGAGGGCGGTCAGCTTGCCGCTCGTGCTGCGCGCTTCGGGGTACTACGCCCTGACAGAAGCAGATTCCCATGTTCATATTGCCCATGATTCCAACAAGTGCTTTACCACACAAAACGATACGCTATCAGATATTGGAGGATGAGTGATGAAAGATCATGCCGACTACACGAAATATCGGTGTCCGTATGACCACGTTGAAAAGGAATGTGGTCACGAATTGCATGGACCAGAAGGGTACGAGGATACATACGGCATTTGGTGTGCTTGCGGATTCCGTGGGCCTGTCTTTTGCCTCGACCCCGACGAGTTGAGCCTGAAACTGAAAGACACAACCCCCGCCCCCCAAGAGCATGACGAGGCGAGATGCGAGTGCGGCTGTGGCGATCCTAACCATGCGCTTGAAGATGATATGAGCACGACCCAACTTTCGCGGGTGCATGACGAGGCGGGGGAGCTGAAGCCCTGTCCGTTCTGTGGGGCAACGCCGGAGGTCAAACGCATCGGCAACGATCACGTCAAGGAGCAGGTGTGCGAGATTGCCTGCACGACGTTCGGATGCTTCGCGCATCAACGTGCAGGCATCCTGAACGGTCGCGGACATACATACGAATGGGCTGAACAGAAATGCCGTGAACGGTGGAACACCCGCGCAGTCGAGAAAGGCGGTGAAGGATGCCAAGCCCTGACAGGAGCAGAGGATGACTGAGCGGATTGAGTCTGGATCGCTGTCGAGATTGAAGTACACATTACCCTGTCACAATACGGCTTGTAGTCATTTTTACCAGCACGAATGCCTGTTTGCCGAACCCGACTACGCTAAGACATGCAAACTGAGAATATGGCCGGGATTTGAAACCCCGCAAGTGCGTGGTAAGGCCACGCAGAACCCGAGTGCTGACTGATGCAAAGACACATGATGCAATGGAGAATGGAGGAGAAGTGATGACAGGTGATCCAAGAACAGATCAGTTAATGAAACCCGTAGGCGATGCGATTCGGCGGCATATCAAGTGGCCGTCAGATGCCTACACGGACATCTACAACAGGGCATGGGAGGCCGTGGAAGAAGCTATCCACGAAGCACCACCGAAGAAAACCCATCCACTAGATGAGGCCATGAACGCCATTGGAATCTAACCCCCAAACCGAAAGGCGGGAGTGATGAGTGAGCCTATTGAACTGAAGGACATCAAGAAAGGCCAACTGTTTGCAGAAAGCGAATACGGGCAGGTTGTTGTGTGCAGGGCCATCGAGGATGCACATGAAGTCAGCGAAGAAGGCCGGTGTGGATGGCAGTGTCGGGGCAGGGTCATAGATGGTCACGCTGGATTTGCCGACGAGGACGGCATTGTGATGTTCTTTGAGGCGCACGATGCAGGGGCATACGGACCGAATCTTGAAGCCGTGCCGGAAGATGACGTGATAACAACCAGCCCCAAACCCCTCCCCGACGAACCGAGGGCCGTGGCCGCTGGTGGGCAGGGGGAGTGGATCAGCGTGGAGGATCGGTTGCCGGAAGATCACGGGTCATATCTGACGTCAACCAGATCGGGCGCAGTTACAATAAAACAGTGGAACAATCTGCCTGACATACGCAAGTGGGGCAACTACGGAACGGACATGGAATACTGGACGGCGGCCATCACCCACTGGATGCCACTACCCCAACCACCGGAGGAAGCATGAGCAAGCTAGAACAGATTACAGTAACGTACATAGACTGCACGGGAACCAAACACACGACCGGCGTCATCATGCACGAGATGGGCACGTCGGACGCCGTAAAGTGCTGTTATGATGCGCTGACGGGGTGTGATGGATTCGCCCGGAGCAGCGTCCTTGACGCAATGGAACAACTGATAGCAGAGCAAAGGCCCGCAGAATGAGAGCAATCATCATAGGCCATTTCGTGTGCGGGGTGATAGCCGCGGCCGTTGGCCTGTGGAGTATCGACGAGGACGACCGCCGCTGGGATGACTGCTTCGCCGCCGCACTGGTAATCATGCTGGGCTACCTGAGCCTGGCTATAACGATTTGGGTTGCGTGGATGAAGCGGGCTACTAGGCCGGGGCGCCTCTCGCGGCTTGACAAACCGGGGGGCGTGTGAGACAATGTGGCACATTGAAAAATACAGGAGGGTACAGTGGCCTGGAAAAAGGGACAATCTGGCAACCCGAAAGGTAGGCCCCGTGGATCAGGCGGGAAACCCACCTACGAAACCATTCTGCGTAAAGTCAAGGATCGTGGCATAACATGGCAACACCCAGACTACGGCGTAATCGACGACCCCACCGAGACGGCGCTGGTGATAACGTGGGCCGCAGCTATGAACGGCGAATCATGGGCATGCAAAGAACTCCTGGACCGCGGACTCGGCAGGCCGCACCAGACAATGGACATCGAATCCGACCACACCGAGCGGCGCGAGTTTGTCCACGAGATACGGGAGGCGTTAGGCAATGGTAAAGCAGGACAAATCGCCGATATGGCTGGACGGATCCGAATTAGAAGCGATGACACTGAGCCCTGCGACGATGGCGCAGATAGCGACGGCAAGCGCGCCAGCAAAAGAAAGATGGGTTCCGGCAAAGCATCATCTCCTGCTGAATGAGAAGTTGCTTGCCATCATCCGCGGCGATATCTCACGGCTCCTGGTCACAATGCCCCCACAGCACGGCAAATCAGAGCTGATATCCCGCTACTTTCCCGCATGGTATCTCGGCATGTTCCCAGAGCGGCGGGTTATCCTTGCCAGCTACGAGGCCGGGTTTGCGGCAACATGGGGCAGGAAAGCCCGCGACCTCCTCGAGGAATATGGCCCCGCTGCATTCGGTGTGGCTGTATCGCCCCGTAGTAGTGCGGCCAACCGCTGGGACATCGCCGGGCAAGAGGGCGGCATGATTACAGCAGGCGCCGGCGGCCCCATAACTGGGCGGGGTGCGCATATTGCTATCATAGACGACCCACACAAAGGCGCTGAGGACGCCCTGAGCGCCCTACAGCGTGCCAAAATTGATGACTGGTACAAGAGTGTACTCCGAACCCGCTTAAGGCCCTCAGGGGCCATTGTGCTGGTTCAGACGCGCTGGCATTCCGATGACCTGGCCGGCAGGCGCATTAAGGCTATGCAGGATGGGGGCGAGAAATGGGACGTGCTGAACCTTCCGGCGCTGGCCCTGGACGATGACCCGCTGGGCAGAAAGCCCGGCGAGGCTCTATGGCCTGAGATGTACTCCAAGAAGAACCTTGAGGAAACACGGCAGACGCAAGGCTCTGCTTGGTTTGAGGCTATGTACCAACAGCGGCCGCTGACTGAGCAAGGTGCCATGTTCAAGCGGGACTGGTTTGGCGTGGTATCTCCGGACGAGGTGCCGGCAGGACGGGATATCCGCTACTGGGACTTGGCGGCCACAGAGGCCAGGCAGGGCACTGACCCGGACTGGACGGCAGGGGTGCGGCTGCGGCTGGCCGGTGGGAAATACTACGTGATGCATATTGCCCGGTTCAGGGAGACGCCCGCAAAGGTCGAGGACAGCATCAGCAAGGTGGCAGAGCGCGACGGGGTGGGCGTGCAGATCGGCATGGAGAAGGAGGGCGGCGCAAGCGGCAAGATCGTGGTGGACAATTTCCGCAGAAACGTCTTGAAGGGCTACAGGTTCAGGGCGTATGATGTTAGGAGCAAAGGCAGCAAGGAGTGGGCCGCTACTCCTGTGAGTGCGACAGCAGAGCGCGGCGAGGTCATTCTTGTGAACGATGGGACTTGGGATATCGAGGCATTCCTGGATGAGGCAGAGCAATTTCCGCTTGGCAGCCACGATGATCAGATAGATGCGCTGAGTGGGGCGTTTGCGAGCATCAAGGGTGGCTCGTCAATGATAATCGAGGGCACGTTTGAGTAGGAGGTGCGGCGTGGCTAGGCGAAAACGAATCAGTTGTGCGGTGTGTGGTGAGGAGATTTTTGAGGGCTACGTGGGGAACCACCCCTGCGCCGAGTGTGGGAAGCGGTATGCGTTCTGTATTGACGGAGTTTGCCCACTATGCGGGCCTGTGGCAGATCATGCAGCGAGCTCTCCGGAATGTATGCAAGATGTGGACAAAACACCAGAGGAGAGCGAATAATGCCCGGTAGCTGCGAGATATTCGTGTGTGCGGTGTGCGGGAACGTGGACGGCGAGAACTGCGCACGGTGCGGTGAGCTGGCCGAAACCAGGACGGAGCGGATCTACTGCGGGAACTGCGAGGCCAAGACGCGGCACGCCAGCGTGGTGGCGCCGAGCCTGAGCGAGTGCCGCGGGTGCTGTGAGTGTCCGGGGCCGATTGTGACGCTGAGATACGCGGGAGGTGTGGCGTGATGGCAAGTTTGGTAGTATATGGCGACCATGACCCGTTGCCCTTGGTGGGGTTCCCAGAGGGGCGCGCGAGAATTCGGATGCGAAATGACGACTACGTGATGGTTTACATCCGGCCGCCCGTCGGCGGTATTCGCAAGTTTGTTGTTGAAGAAAAGGACGGGACGTGGCGCCCGGCTTTTGAGATCGGCCGCAATGTGGCGCTACAGCTTGCGGGTGAGGAAGGGGCCTGAAATATGAAGACCGTCCGACACAAGGAACAACCGACATATATGCAGGTTCTCAAGGACGATGACCCAGTGCCGGAAGGGTGGTACGTCACTGAAGAGGGCTGGGATGCCGGAACCCCCTGCGAATGGGAGGTTTTTGGCGCACCAATGGATGGTGCTGAATTTACCGGTAAGCGGCTTACAAGGCCGCGAACGGTGCTTGACGACTGTCTGCGTTAGCGCAGGTGGGTCTGACCCAAGTGCCGCGAAAGGACAGGCAGGGTAGAATCACGGATGGGCGATGAATGTGATATTGGGCTGTTTCGGTCCAGCGTTGCCACATCGAGGTCGGGAGGCGATGAGCTTGAGGTACGATTGCAAGCGTGCTAAAACAGTGAAGCCGTCAACCTTGGGAACCCGTGCCCTGAAAAGCTGGTGCACCAGCGTCCCTGTCCTGCATTTTTGGTTGCGGTACATAGGCTAATATGAGCATTAGCGCGAATGAATGACGGGCAAACAATTTGAGCGAGAGTCCGGGGGCAGGCCGCCAGCGTGCGCGCCTGTGAAAGCTGGGTGACGTGGGCGCCTCCCACAGTGAACCGGCGTTGGAAGGTTTGGCAGCCAGAGGCGGTGCAAATCCGCCCCCCGGAGCCTCGCTCATTCACATTAACCCCAGTTAACCAACAACATGGCTCCAACGGGCGCTTGTTGTCTAACGCCCTGTGTCTCAATGTCTCACGTGTCTCATTTTCTACTTGACACACTGAGACACTTATGAGACACTATGTCCCTGAGAATATAAAACCGGGGATGCTATGCCTTTTCTCTGCCGTCTAGCGCCACAAATAGCCACACGCTGTATCCGGCATTTCTGGACATATCAACTCCATCTTCGGCGCTCTATATTGTGCTGGCTTTCTGAAGTGAGGTAATACAATGGCCGACTATACCGGGCTCAACTCAAGCGAGCGCAGTTTTGACCGCTCACCAACCCAGACCACGATACTGCAAGTGCGCGACCCGCGCGACGACTCGCCGGAGCGCAAGGGCAGCGAGACCCCAGAGCAGGCGGTCATCCGCAGCCGAAAACACCCGATTTACGCAGTTCGCGAGCAACAGCTCATTACCAACATTCTCGGCCTGCGCGGCGGGCGCCCTTACGTGAACGCAAGGCTGGCGCGGTTCCCCGGTGAACCAAAGCTGATGTTTGAGGGCGGCCAGAACAGGCAGGGGCGGCACATCCAGGGCAGGCGCGAGCAGACGCACGTTGTCCCCTACCTCACCAGGGTGGCGCTGAAGATCAACCAGTTCGTGTTTGGGCCAGGCGTTAAGCGTGACGGCATAAGCGAGGATGTTGACGAGGATATCAACCGCGAGGGGCAGTCAGTGGATGCGTTCATGCGCGAGGCGTCCGAGCTCATAACGGCCTGCGGGTGGTGCTGGATAGGCATCGACGCGCCCGTGGTCACCAGCAGCACGACCCAGGCAGACGTAAACCGCGAGAAGATCCGGCCGTACTGGCAGCTCTACACTGCGCTCGAAGTGGTGGACTGGCATTATGACGATCTGGGCAATCTGAAATGGCTTTTGCTGGAAGGCACGCAGATGGACAGCATGGATGCCACGCAGGCGCGCAATTGTAGCCGGTGCAGGTGGCTGTGGACTGAGCGCGATGTGACAACGTACATCTATGGCGATGGCAAGAACGGCCGCAGTAAAGACGAGATCGTCAGGCAGGAAACCATGCCGCACAGCTTCGGTATTGTGCCCTTTGTGGCCGCGGGCGTCATCACTGCCGATCCTCATATATTCGACAGTCTCGAGGGCATCCAGAAGACTATTATGGACCTGCAGAGCGCGAACCGACAGAACTACTTTGAGGGCGTTTTCCCGCAGCGATACTTCCCGCAGTCATACCTTGACCAATTCATTGACCAAAAGACCAAGGCCATCCAGAACGACCGGGTCGGCATGGCTATTGGCAACCACGACGCGATCCTGGTGGGCGATGGGGAGCAGCCCCCCGGCGTGATTATGCCCGAATCGGCGCCGTTGGATTCAATGCGGTCCGAGACCGAATACCTCAAGAAAGAGCTATTCGAGACTGCGGGCCTGTTGCTCCGCACAGAGTCAAGGGCCAGCCAGACGGCCGAGGCCAAGGCGTTCGATCACCTTGAGGTCGAACAGGGGCTGCGCGAGCGGGCCCAGGTGCTGGAGGAGGCCGAGCGCGAGGCTGTGCAAATCAGCAAGATCATAGATCCGCAGTTTGCCGAGTGGGAGCCGGTGTATCCGACCGACTTTGGCGCGCGCGACTTTGTGAAGCAGATGCAGGCATACGTGATGCTGTCCAACGTCAGTATGCCGGTTGAGGTGCAGAGGTTGGTGCTATCGAACATCGTGGAAGGGCTTGAGGCTATGGGCGTGGCGCTGACTGATGAGCAATTAGAGGCGGCAAAAGAGAGCATCAACAACATGGAGGACGCTGTGGCACGCGTCCCGCAACTACCTATGGAGGATGGAGAATGAAGAAAGCTGGAGTGATAATGGTGCTGATGTGCTGGGCTTGCGTCGTGGCGGCGCAGGGCGTGAGCGACGTGCGGGTTAAGAGCAAGGCTGGCGGCGGCTGGGCCACGGTGACCAACGACGAGCTGTGGGTGTCATCGCAGGTGCGTGATGCTGAAGGCGACGTGGCAGATATCGAGGACAACTCGCTTGTGACGATAGCCAAGGCCCACGAGCGCGTGCACAATGGCGAGGTGTACTACCTGAAGGACTTCGTTGACGTAGCCAACGGCGGCAGCAACACATTCCTGGTAGTCACGGCAAACACCCCGAGCAATGCGCACCTGTTTGTCACGTTTGCGGCAGAGGGCGAGAGTGATCTTGTGGCATTCAAGGATACGACCTACGCGTCAACCGGGTCAGCGGTCACGGTCTATAATCGCGACCTGTCACTGACCGGCGTGGGCACCACGATTTCGATATACTCGTCGCCGACAGGGGTAACGAACGGCACTCGGATATGGGGCGTGCGCCTTGGTTCTGGCCGAACTGCGGGCGGCGACATAAACGACTCACTCGGATGGATACTCAAGAGCAACACCGTGTATTCGCTGACGGTAGAGAACCGCGTGGCTGGGTCGGCAACCGCATTTGACTACCAGTTCGACTGGTTTGAGGAATAGCAATTTGCCCCATTGTGGGGCACTCGCCCAGCGACCGGGCGCTAAGGGATCGCAGTCGGCGAGCCTGCCGCCGTTGAAGCAGGCAGTCGTGGCGGGGCGTTACCCGCAATAGGAGAAGTCATGGACTTCAAAGAGATGCTGAGTGGGGTAGAAGGTCTGGACGATGAGAAGACGGAAGCGATTCTGGGCGCCATCACAACGGAAATCGAGAAGGCCAGCAAAGAGCGAGACAACGCGATCCACGCCCGCAACAGGGACAAGGACGCGCTGAAAGAGCTCAAGGAGCAGGTCGAAGAACTCCGGCAGGCAAAGGAAGACCTCGAGAACAAGGACATGAGCGAAGTCGAGAAGACGGCCAAGCAGATGGAAAAACTGCAGGCGCAACTTGACACGCTGTCCAGAGAGCGTGACGAAGCACAGGGGACGATAGCGAAGATGCAGAAAGACGGCATTATCTCGAAGCTGCACAGCGAAATAAGCTGGAACCGAGAGCTTGTGCCTGCGGCAGACTCGCTGGCGCTTGTGTCGCGTGAGCTCGAAGGGGTTGACCTGAGCGATGAAAAGGCGGCCAAGGCGGCGCTTGATGCGGCGCTGAAAGAGCGTCCGAGCTACATAATGGCAGACAAAAAGGGCGGTGTAGGCTCAAAGAAAAACCAGACAATGAACATCCCCGAAGGCGGGACCATGACGGCAGAACAAGCAACACAATTGCGGGGCAAGAACCTTGTTGACAATTTGGATTCAGCATGGGCGGCGGTCTCGCAGAACGGAGCAGAATAATGCGACAAATCATACTTGCAACACTCGTTGTAATCAGTGCGGTATCCGTTGTGTTCGCAGATGGCAACTACACGCCGGTGTCAATCGAGGGGACCAACACCCTGCAGAACAAGACACTGACGGACGCAGGCTCTATCACGTTCGACTCGGACGTGGTTATTGACGGCGATGCGACCAACTCGTTCAGCGCTACGCTGAGCGCGACAGGCGCGGACGCGGGCAACCTGCGGGTCATCAGCGGCGAAGCGGCAACGGCAGATGGCGATGATATTGGCATGCAGTTTGTGGCAACCGACACGGGCGGCACCGCAGAGGTGTACCTGGATATCAATGTCGATTGTACCGATGCAGACGATGGAACGACCGATGCCACAGTCCAATTCAAGATTCCGGTAGCGGGCACCGACAGCAATATGCTAGTCATGGACTCGAGCGGGATTGACGTTGAGGGCGACGTTGTAGGCAACGAGATCGGCGGCATCACAGCGGCCAACCTCGTTGACAAGTCCGCGACCGAGACGATTGCTGGTGCGTGGACACATACCGGCGCAGTAACGGTCGAGGATTCGATAGCGGCAACGGTTGGGACAGGACAGACCAACGCCAGTTTTGCGACCATAACGACTGCCACAGGCAAGGACGTGAGCACGGTGTTCACGTTCAGTGGACCCACGGCGGCCTGTATTGGCGAGGACGCGAGTACGTATCAAACCAACGCGGCCAAGCTGACTGTTGAAATCAACGGTACAAACTACTACATCGGTTTGTTCCTCTAAGGAGATGCAATGCAGAAAGTAGTAACACTGTTAACTTGCGCTGTTGCACTCACCATTGCGGTGGTTGTGATGGCACAAGGCACTTACAGCCCACAAAGTCGCGAGGGCGGCTATGTGCACGAGACCCGGACTGGCTCCGGCAATGCGTGCACGCTCACGGCAGACGTGGGATCTATCGAAATGTCATTCGGGCATGTTGTCACCTGCGCAGTAGGTAACGCACGCGCCGAAGGGCAGTATCTGCTCATAGTCAACGCGGTTGCAACCAATGTCGTGCTGAACGACAGCGGCAACCTCGAACTGAGCGGAAACACGACCCTGGGCCAGTACGATTCCATCCTTCTCTACGCGTTGCAGACCAGCGTGTGGGTTGAGGTGGCACAGGCCAATAACTAAGGAGGAACACCAATGGCACTGAGTTATGTACAGAAAGAACTGTGGGCAAACACGATTGTTGCCCTTTTTGACGAGACCGCGGTTATGGCGCGGCTCGCTAACCGGAACCTGATCATGGATACTGCCGGCGACAAGTGGCATATCGTGGCAGCTTCCGACGTGAGCGTGGCCGACGTGGACGATTCCGCTGATCTGACCTATGACGATCTCACCGACAGTGATACTGAAATCACGGTGAACTTCGACAAGGCGTTCAAGCTGATCGACTACGATTCAAACCGCGTCGAAACCACAATCAACTACATGCCGACGTATATCCGCAGGGGTGCAGAGCGCCTTTCGGATGCGCTGGACACGGCCATGCTGGCACTGCATGGTTCTGCGGGGTCGAACTTCGACAACGGCGGGACCGACTGGCAGTTCACCAAAACGACCTGTGCAGAAGTACCGGCATTCTTCGGCAAGCTGGACAAGGCGGCAAAAGACCTCAACTGGCCTGATGCTTCCTCAAAGTACCTGGTTGCCCCGTCTGGCTTCAAAGAGGCGGTCATCACGTACACCGGCGGCAAGGATTCCGCGCTTGGTGACAGCGTGCTGACACAGGGGCGCAGCAATGCGTTCGTGTATGGCGGGTGGAACGTGTTCATCAGCAACAACTGCGCAACAGTCTCCTCAACGACCCACGGCATTGCCGGTCTCGTTGGCGACGGCTTCGCGCTGGGCGTGCAGGTGGACCCGAAGAGCATTGAGCAGATGCGCGCAGAGGGCCGGTTCGCCGACCTCTACCGCGGCAGGCTCCGTGCAGGCCACAACATCTACCGCTCCAGTGCGGTGATTGACGTTGAGTACAACTCGACGGTTGTTGCCACTTAGTAACGACTAATGCGGGTGGGCGGGGTGTAATCCCCCGCCCGCCTGTCAGTACAGGAGGACACATAATGGGAACTGGCAATTACACAGCGAAGGCGAAAGTGGGCCTGCCCCCGATGCCCACAAACAAGCAGGTTAAATCGAAGAAGGCCAAGAAACCCGCAGCTCCCAAGGAGTAGGACATGGGCGACCTCACAAAAGATGGTGCGGACTTGTATTTTGCGGTAGGCAAGCATCCGGCCGCGAACAAGTGGAACACGTTTGACGATGACGAGCGCAGCGCGGCTGTGAACTACGCCAAGGCCATCCTGGAGCGGGCCAAGGGGTCAACGCTTGACGAGCCGGCCAGTGGTTCCGGCAACGATGATATCCGCGAGGATTATGCGCTTTACGAACAGGCGCTGCATGTTGCGAGCACTAATCCCGACCGGGCCAATGCCGAGACGAGCGCGATCAACTATGATGTTACCGGGCCCGACAATGAGCCCACGCAGATACGCGCCACGATGCGCCAGATAACGCCAGAGGCGATACGGTGGATGGGATGGAACCGGATCGAATTTGTGAGGGCATAGTGTGCCGACAGATCCGTCAAAGCGGGGCCAGCGCAAGCGGTTTATCCGGCGCAGGATTGAGCGTGACCAGAAGCGGATACGTGCGATCCTGCTTTCGAGCAAGGCGGTGGTGGATGCGCGGATCCTTGAGGCGGCGCGGGCAGGCAAGTTTGCCACGTCGGCGCGCTTCAGGGATGTGCTGTATCGGGACATAGCAGGGCTGTACCAGGAGATGGGCGGCAATATCGACGAATGGAACAGGAAAATGACCACGGCGACGGCAAAAGAATGGCACAAGTTCGGGATAAGCGATCTGCCGGTGAGCGAGCGAAACGTGACCTTTGAGACGTTCAGCCGCAAGCATCTGGACGATTATCTTGCATTTGTGCACCCGGACAACCCGAATCTCGCGTTTACGGCGACCACCGGGCTTGCCACGCAGGACGAGCGTTTCATCCGAGGCGCGGTGACAGACGTGTTCCGCAAGGCCAATATCGTTGGCACGAGTATCCGCGACCAGCAGAAAGAGCTGCTTGCGCGGGTGACAGCGGCGCGGCCTGACTGGAAGTTTATCGACAGCGCCGGCAGGGCGTGGAAACCGCAGAACTATTTCAACATGCTCGCTCGCACCACGGTGGCGCGTGTGGCGCGGGAGTCTTACAATGACACCGTCATAGAGCAGGGCCATGACCTCGCCCGGATTGCAGGCGGCCCGCCCACAGCGCCACCGCCCGACCCCTGCTGGCGTTGGTACGGGAAGATTGTCTCATTAACAGGTGAGACACCCGGCTATCCGACACTGGCAGAGGCCGAGGGAGATGGGCTATTCCATCCGAATTGCATCCATTATACGGCCGTTATCCTGCCTGAAGAGCTTGAGGAAGAGCAGGAGCGCGAGGCAGTGGTGGACGATAATCGCACCGAGATGGGCGAAAAAGCACTTGAGCGTGAAGAAGAATCGAAAGAGAAGCAACGTAAAGCGGCCTGAGAGGCCACAGGAGGCGCGATAATGCGTAAAGGTATAGTAGTAGCAGGGTGTTTGCTGATAGCGGCGTGTGCGTTCGGTTCCAGCACGAACATTGCCGGCAATCTGTACGTCAATCAGAGCATAACACACTCATTCACGGACGTGTCCGGTGTTCAGACAGACGAGAAGTTTGTCAGTAACCGGGTCTGGAACGTGACCGAGGGGCGCGGCGACGACCAGGTTGAGCATATCTGGAGTGCGCGGATACGGCTCACGGACGGCGCGCAGAGCGTGTACGACCTCGCCGGCGGCATAACCAACCGATTCGGGCAGGTGTTGACGCTTACAGGCGTGAAATGGCTCCAGGTGAACGCACCAGCGGCAAACCGCGGCAGTGTCACGATGGGCAATATCAAGAACTCATGGGCCACATGGCTGGGCGGCACGAACCAGAGCATCAGCATTCGGCCGGAATCCACGCTTATGGTGATGTGTCCGGGCACGAACGTGTACGGCGTGACGGCTGGCACGGGCGATATCCTGTATTTCACGAACAGTCCAGCGTGGACGAACATTCTTGACGTGTATGTTGGGGGCCTCCAGTGATTGGTGTTGATATATCCGGCGATAATAGTGCGTTCCGTAAATTTGCGGACAGCGTAGTTAGTGCGCTCGCCGGGCCCACACATGTGGATATCTATGTGCCAATGAATAGTGATGCCGCGGACTATGCCAAGAAGATGCACGACGAAAAGGGCCAAACCTGGAAAAACCGCGGCGTCGGCACTGTGGCAAAAGGCCCGCAGGCTGATGACGAATTCATTGAGCGCGCAATAGAGGACAAAGAGGACGTGATTACGCGCCGTTTCTCAAGGGCGTTCAGGGAGGCGGCCCGCGGGCGCACCGATTCGTTTAAGGACGCATTGACGGATGTAGGGCTAACTACTTCTGCGCTTGCGAAGGACTACGCCCCGCGGAGTATGAGTAAGGCAGAATATCTGCAAACGCTCAAGACTGAAAAGGGGCGCAAAAACAGCGTCGCCTTACTGAACCCCGGACAACTACAAGACAGCATTACTTTTGAGGTGGGCTGATGGCGAATCCCGAGACATCCTGGGCAGACGCAGAGCGGATCGTATTTGACATGCTACTCACTAAGACGGGCGCGACCGAGGGCAAGAACGCGTGGCTTGGAATGCTGCCGCCGGGCGTCACGAATTGCTGGAGCCTGAACACTGGGGGCGGTGATGCCCGCAGTACGTGGGCGGGTGACGGGTGTTATGGATCGTTGCGGATCGGCGGCGAGATCCGCGGGCGCTATCAGGTGCGGGCTGATGCGCAGAAGCTGGCCAGCCAACTCATTGACCTATTGAGCGAAAAGAAGAACTTTTTTCACATAAAGCATCTGCAATGGTTCCGTATCGCGAGCGGTGGGATGCCAACCGTGCAAAGCGATACATTCGTGCCCGCCAATTCCCAAGGAAAAGTGCGGGGTTGTTACATTGTCACTATCGGTTGCGAGATGATCTACAACCGGAGTGACGAATACTAACGGAGGACGGACAATGGCAGACAAATCAGTTGATATGCAAGCCACCGACCAATTCGCGATGAGCGCGAATTTCGAGGAGCAGAGCAGCACCAACAACGACCTGCAGGACTACGCGACGGTGCAGGACGCTGACGGTGATGTTGCCGGCGGTTGCGAGGATGCAGGGTCTAACAAGCGGAACGAGTACACGAGCGTGTACGGGTATTGCGGCACCGATATCGTAACCGATTTCGGCACGTTCCTCACCACGTTTGGCGAGGTGCAGGACAGCAAGGCAGTCACCGAGATTCAGGTGGTTTTCAGGCTGGACGCATACCCGGAAGTGACCGTGACCGGCCACAACCACGACAACAACGCGCACACCGCACTGGACGACGCGGACTTGTCGGGTGTTATCCCGGCGAGCACTGGCGGCATCGGCTGCCCGGATATCTGGGCGAACGCCGACGGCGACAGCGATCCGACGAACGTAACGGTGCGGTTCAGCCTCGAGCACGTTGACGCGAACGACAGCGACAACGAGCACTGGGTGGGTGCCAACAAGAACTTCCGGGTGGATGTCACCGCTGAGTACATCGGCACGCCGAGCCTTACCACGACCAACTGGAAGGTGGACAGCTCGCAGGCCACGGACAGTAACAGCGAATTTGATGGGACCACGGTTGCGGCCCACAGGTTCTACGCCCGGAACTAACGGAGGCTGACATGGAAAAGCACGGAAAAGAGTGTTGCGAAAAAGGCAGGACGCCTATCGTGAAGGAACGAATGGATGGCACCGCTAAACCCGCTACTGAAAAAAAGGCTCGAAAAGCTGGAAGCAAGAAATCCTGCGCTGACTGCGGCGATTGATTTGGTCGCTGACTGGGACGAACTGCAAGAGCTGAACGAGCTGGCCCGGAGAATAACCGAGCCTGGCGACAAGTCGGGCGCACGCACGTGGCTGGCCGCAAGCAAGACGGTCGGCAATGTGACGGTGCACCCCCTGAGCCTTGGCGGCTGGCTATGGCTCACCGAGCTGGGCATTCCGTTATTCGAGGACCGGGTTTTCTGGCAGAATATCGCCGTGGCCTACGTGATGGCACACAGCCGCAATCCCGAGAAATTCAGGCACGTTAACGACAGGGAATCTGCAAAGCGTATCTTGAAAGAATGGGTGCGCGGTTGTGGTGCCACACAGGCAGAGCTGCTTGACGCGATAGACGAGGTATGCGGAAACGATGACGAGATTGATGCGGAGGACGGGGGCAAAGATACTGATACGAACTACGGGCCCGTCGTCGCTCTGCTGTGCAGGGAATATGGGGCAACTCCTGACTACTGGATTTGGGAGTGTCCGCTTGGACAACTCGAAGCACTTGTATTGGAATATGATGCAAAGTGCAGGCGCGAGGCTGCGGCGCAAGCCAAGGCCAGCGGCGGCCAAGGTGCTGCGGTTGCCCCTTCCCCTGCCGATCCGCTGAACATAGCGGCAAACAATTTGCGCAAGGCGTTCATGCGCTTTACGAAGAAACTGGAAGGGCGAACCGATGGCTGAGGAAGTACGGTGGCGAATCAGGCTCGTTGACATGACCCGCGGCACGGTGCGATCCGTCCAGCGCGGGATGGATGCAATAGGGCGGGCGGCCAAGCGTGCGGCTCGCGTGGCGTTCAACGCCTTCCGTGGATTCGGGAATTTCGTGTTGCGGCAGACCAGGCGTGCCGCGCTGGGGCTCGCGGCTATAGGCATTGCGTCTGTCAAGATGGCGGCCGACGCAGAGGAAGCGGCAAGCAAGTTTGAGGTGGTGTTCGGCGGGGCGGCAGAATTTGTCACCGGCGAAATGGAGAAGTTTGCGGCCGCAACCAACCGGAGCAGTGACGAGCTGCGGTTCCTTGCGAGTGACGCGGGCGACGTTATCAAGGCGCTGGGCCTCGAGGAACAGCAGGCCGCAGAGCTGGCCGTTACACTCACCAAGCTGGCTGTTGACACAGCATCATTCAAGAACGCCAACACCCCGGACGTGATCCGTGCATTCACCAGCGCACTGACCGGCGAACGGGAAAGCCTGAAAACGCTGGGCGTTGTTATCAACGAGGCACAGGTGGCACAAGAGGCGCTTGACGCGGGGATAGTCAAGAACAAGAAAAACATCGACACACAGGCCAAGGCGCTTGCAACGGTGGGGCTGTTGCAAAGGCGGCTCAGTGACGCGCAGGGCGATGCCGCCAGAACCGCGGACAGCTTAACGAACGAATCGCGGGGGTTTCTATCTGTTCTCCGCGACTCAGGGCGCGAGATAGGCAACCAGCTTAAAGAGGGATTCAGCCTCGCACGCATGTTCGGCATGATGTCACGGAGGATGCGGGAATGGACATCCGCAATTAAGGATTCGGGGATTATTCAGCGGTGGGCAGAACGCACCAGGAACGCCATTGAGAAGGTTATTCCGGTTGTCACCGACCTCTGGGACCGAATCAGTGCCGGCGGCGAGATGCGGGCCGAGGCATTCGGGCAGATAGAAACAGCATTGCGTGGCGCGATCACCCGCGGAGTGGACGCACTTGCAACCGCGATCCGCGAAAAGGCCCCTCAAATAATTGACACTCTTGCCCCAATTGTAGCCGCGGCTATGCGCGAGGGCGTTAAGCTGGGACTGAAGGAATTGCCCAAGATACGGGGCGCGGCCACCGAGGTGGGTTTGCAGGCCATCGAAAAGCGGTCCCCCAGAGCTGGGCGCGTTGCGAGAGCGGTAAGCGGTGTGGCGACATTTCAACAGGACGTGGTGGCTGGCGCCGCTGGTAGCAGGGGTGCGCGAGCGAGAGTAATGTCGCGGGTGCTGGGAGAAGAGCGTATGCGTGCCCTTCTGGCGGCGAATCCGCGCTCCCGTATGGCGACCTTTTTGCGCGGCCAGCCGCAGCCCGTCATAATCGCAAACCCGCAGGACGTGAAAGACGAGGTTAAGCTATGATTCCGACAGGCACAAAAACCACGAGCTGGCAACTTGGCGGGCTCAAGAACACGCTTGAACGCGTAGACGTGAGCCTTGACGGGACGCAGGACAACACCATTATCAAGCAGCGTAAACATTGGATTTACACGCGCTACCGGGACATTGGGGAGCTGAGCCAGATTGTGGACGATGACAACGCCGGGATAACTGCGGCCTCGTCTGAGATTAAGTTTGCGCCGGGCAGTGGGGGCTCTGAGGTGACCGTGCCGGACCTGCAGGACGACAACCAAGACAACGTGCTGTGGACACTGATTGATGACGATCTTTCGCCAATAACGAACGGCGTCTGGTTCTTTCGCCAAACACAAACATGGGAAGCCTACACACCAAGCGCGTCATGGGACGACATAACCACATCGTAAAATGCCAAGCAATGCACCAGGACAATGGAACAACAGCGGAATCAAGGGCACCGGCGCCCTTGGTGCTCTCGCCGCCCAGATTGCGGGGCTTGCTCGCCAGCTCAACAACTTCAAGTTCATCGGAGGCCAGAGCCGGGTGTACGCCGACCGCATCGAGATACAGGCGCCCCCTAGCTTTTTTGGAAATATGCCGTTCTGGTACATGCAGGAGAACGCGGACAACGACACCGACTACAAGGGCAGCAAGATCACCATCCGGCCCGGTAACCTGCGGATCCACGGTGACGTCAACATTGCCGTGGCAGAATCAGTGCTTACGCTGTCCGGTGACCCGGAGTGGCTATTCGTTGAGCACCAGCGGGAGAGCGATACGGCAACTATTGCGCAGGCTACCACCGAGCCGGAAACCACGGCCACGCACCTGCGGGTGCCGCTGTTCAAGTTTGTGTTTGACACGGACCTTGGCAAAGTCGGGCGGTACAGGCTCGACGCGCAGGGGATCAAGAACGTCGGCGACATCAATCTGGATTTGCCTTTGAGATGAGAGAGCTTGTGATAATTGTGCTATTCTTCATATTGGCCGCAGCATTCCTGGTGCTGTGCTACCTTGCGTACAACGAGGAGGCTGGTGCGGCGTGGAGCGGTTACCCGCTCGAGGACCAGACTGGCAACTGGTATCAGGTGCGCGAGTGGTACGACCCCATCGGGCAGCTGTACTCCGCGATTGTCGAGCGGTGCGAGGCTACCGGCGAGACCAAGCCGAACATCGTTGAGACGTGGACGTGCAGTGCCGGGACCAACCAGCAGATTGTCGTGAGCAACGGGCTCACGTTCACGAACTGGCTGCTTGTAACGACCAACATCACCAAGACCAACCAGCTCAAGGAATTTGAGTACACATACAATGACCACAGCGGCGGCCATACGGCAACGGCGTTCCCGTATCTCACGCACTACTTCATGGGCGAGCTGGATGACGTGATTGATAACCTGTGGGACCGCTACACGCCGACGAACCTTCTGGACGACGGGAGTATGTCAAATTACTTTGTGAACATCCTTGCCGCGCAACAGGAGGACCCGAATTCAGGCGTCACCGACTGGCCCCCGTATGGCAGCAAGGCGCACTATTTGCACTACCTCGGGATCGGCTACGTCGAGGACGCACACACAAACGCGGGCGGGTATGTCACCAACGGCACGGGGTACTTTACGCGCCAACCGCCCCGCACAAGCAACTGGCAGATGGCCGAGTGCGTCTACAGTAACGCGTGGGGCTACAGGGCTGGGCAGAACTTCGATCAGAGATATTATGAAGAAGCCTACTATCCGGTGATTACCTATGTCACCACAGGCAGCGTCCCTGCCGTTGACGTCACGCTCTCGGGGCGCACCCTGACTCCCAGCTCGCAGGCACTGAGTAACGACACCGAAACCATCAGCATCAGCGCGGGTGTGAGCAACACCCCCTGCACCAAATACTGGTACGAGGTGACGAACATCACAGTCAGCGGCAGCGGTTCGGATCGTGACTCTGTTGTGGCGCGCTGGACAAACAGCGTGGTGTTGTACGGGGATAGACCCTTCCGGTTGTACGCCCGCGACCTTGACGAGCGGTACAAGGTGCTCGACGGGATGCGGATGTGCTGGATGATGTTTGCTACGGGCGACGACCCGAAGCTGGCGGCCTACTTCGGCGGCGTGGCAGACAACACTTACGGAGATGTGACGGCGTTCAACAAGACGAGCTGGCCTGTTGCCAAGGCAGAGGTGGAGAGTGACTATGCGCCCACCCCCGGACAGGATGCAACATTCAGTATTGGGACGTGGGGCGTACACACCAACGCACCGAGCGATGTGTGGCGAGCGGCGGCAGAGGCTGGGATTGT
>Ga0180437_10002856_pt1 | contig 26644 bp, 34 predicted proteins | sample SS_ome_4_FD_132410 | JGI IMG/M metagenome (GOLD analysis project Ga0180437, IMG submission 132410) | Hypersaline lake sediment archaeal communities from the Salton Sea, California, USA - SS_3_D_1 metaG | ecosystem: Environmental > Aquatic > Non-marine Saline and Alkaline > Hypersaline >... | reverse complement strand
CTTACTTGAAATATACAGATGATTCACGTGAAACATATAGCTTTGGATCACAGATTCATCTTGTTCCACACTTAGAGTTTTTGCTTGAATCTTCTTGGTCAGATGGTTATGCTGATTTCACAGCTACAAGTAATTATTATTTTTAGATAATTTTGTATAATATTGATATCGTTGAAGATGTATAGTTAATGGGCGGAAATGGGTGGCAAAAAGTTCTACAAGCTTTAAAAAAGGTCATAAAGGCGGTCCAGGTCAGCCACCACAGCCAGAAGAGATCCGCAAAGCTGCTAAGATGTCTAAGACCTTGTTCCAAGGCATATTTCATCGTTTCTCTTTGATGACCTATCCTGAATTTGAAAAGCATATGAATAAAAAAGACATTCTTCTTATGGAGAAGATTGTTGGTACTATCATGCAGAAGTCTCTAGGTGGTGACACTAAGGCTGCAGCATTGATATGGGATAGGATGATGGGTAAGGTTAAGGAGAATATTGAGATTCAGCTTCCCAAGCCTATGGTGATTAACAGAAGAAATGGTGAGCAAGTTGTTTTAGGTCACGAAGAAGACAAGGATGCGATAGATGTCTCAGCAGAAGATAAGTGATGTTCACATCCATGTTTGGGGTGGTAAGAAATGTGTTACTATTCCAAGCGTTCCTAAGTTAACATTGTGGAAGAAATTCTTGAACATTCTTAGGATTAAAAAATGACTGATTCGTATAAGGATATAGTGGTATCTGATCCTGTCACTCCTTTTGGGGAAGTGTCAGTTGCAGAAGATACTCCTGTAGTTCAATTAGATGCAACACTTGGTCTTAAGACCCAGCAAGAAGTTGAGGTGTATACAGGCACAACTGGTAGTGTTGCTGTTGAAGATACTGGTACTGGTTATGAGTGGAGATGTCAGACTGGAACAGATGTTGGCGGTTATGGAATAGTTAGAAGTCAGAATGCAGTTGCTTATAAGCCTGGGCAAGGTTCTGTTTATAGATTTACAGCAAGGTTTGATGAAGGTGTTGCTTTAAGCTCTATGAGAGCTGGTGCTATTGCTGTAGGGAATGAACTATCCTTTGGATACAACGGTGTTGACTTTGGTATTCTTCATAGGACTGCAGGTAAGTTAGAGATCAGAAAGCTAACGATAACAGCGGCAGCATCTGGGAATGAAACAGCAACAGTAACATTAAATGATATTGAATATACAGTTAGTTTAACGAGTGGCACTATTGTTCATACTTGTGTAGAGCTAGCTGCTGATGATTACAATAGTGTTTGGGTAGCTACTAGTAATGATGAAACAGTTCTTTTCATTGGTCAGGCGGTGGGTGCTCAATCTGGGACATATTCTTTTTCTAGTACAGGCACTGCAGCAGGGACATTTGAGCAAGTAGCTGCTGGTGCTGATGTAGTTGATACTTGGTATTTGCAGGAAGAGTGGAATGTTAATAGATGCGATGGATCTGGACCGTTTCCGATGGTGCTTAACCCACAGAATGGAAATGTATTCCAGATAAAACAGCAGTATCTTGGTTATGGAAATATAGATTTTCACATAGAGAATCCTGCTAATGGTAAATTTCAGATGGTTCATAGGATTCATTATTCAAATAACTATCAGTCGCCTAGCTTGATGGCACCATCATTTAAGATGGGTGTGTTTGCTGCATCAATTGGATCAACAACTAATTTAAATGCTTACATGGCTAGTATGTTTGGTGCTAACCAGGGAAAGTCTATTAGTACGATAAATCCTGATAGTCATGGAAATACAAATACTAATGTGACTACAACTACAGCAAATATATTATCCATTAGAGTCAGGCCAGAGATTAACGGAATTATTCAACTTAGAGAGATAAAAGCTTTGCTGGCAACATTTGCTTCTGATGGTACAAAACCAGCAGTGGTATATTTGTATCTTAATCCTACTTTATCAGGAGATCCTGACTGGCAGTATCATGAGGGTAATACAACAGATGCGATAACAGAAGTTATGACTACTACTGTAGATGTTGATGTTAATGATGGTGTGACTTTAGAGCTAGGAACATTTGGTCTAGCTCGTGTTGACAGTGAAGTAGTCGATCTTGAGAAGCTAGGCATAACTGTCAAAAGAAACGATGTATTAACATTAGCAGCTCAATCAACATCTGGATCAACTGAGATAACAGGATCATTAATTTGGAAGGTAAAATGAAAGTTATTGCTGAGATTTGTTCTAATGTAAAGAACCTTAAAGACTGTTTTAAGTCAATAGACATGGCAGCAGAAGCTGGCGCTGATTATGTGAAGTTTCAGTATTTCACAGACAGAGATATGTATGGAATGAATCTCGGTTATAAGCCAATACTTAATTTGGATGAGATCCCACAGCTATCGAAATATGCGCGTAATATGGGGATCGGATTTTCATGCACGTTCTTCAACCCTGAGACGCTTAGAGCTAATTCGCAGTATATTGATTTCATCAAGATTGCTAGCTCAGATATGTTGTATGAAGATCTTCTTAAGCAAGCAAAGGACTTGCACAAGCTTATACTTCTTTCCACTGGTGGACACACAGAAGAGCAAGTTGAAAAAGCATTAACTTGGATCGACAACAGAAGATTAGTGCTTATGTACTGTGAATCTGCTTATCCAGCCAAGCGTACTGATTTAGATAAGCTTGAGGTTTTGAAGATATTTACTAAGAAGATTGGTGTTTCAGATCATTCTTTGGATGTGTATCAAACACCAATACTAGCAAGAGATCTTGGTGTCTTGTATTTCGAGAAGCATGTGAACTTCTTGGATTATACTGATACGCCGGATGCACCGCATTCGCTTAGTCACAAAGAATTTCAGGACATGATGTCTAAGCTTAAGGGCAAGAAAAGACTTAACCTGCTTAGCCCTGATGAGATGCCAATGGTTTCAATGTACAACCGTAGGTGTGTTGCTACAAAGAAGATTACGGCTGGTGAAAAGTTAATTTATGGTGAGAACTTTGGTTATTATAGAAGTCTTAAGCCAGAGACAGAAGGTTTTAGGCTAACATCATATCTCAAAGGCAAGGTTGCTAAGAGAGAGATTTTACAAGGTCAGACTATTACAGGGAGGTATATATGAGTCAGCTTGATACAAGAGTGTTTACTTTAACTGTTGCCAGTGGTGCAACAGAGTCCAATGCTATAGATCTTGGGAGATCTTACAGGAAGGTCTATTTAGAAACACCTTCTGCTATTGCTGGTGCTGCTGAGATTCATGGCGCTTCAGAGAAAGATGGTACTTTCAAGAATATGTACAACAGCGGTGCTACTGCAGTTGTTGCTTCAGGAATATCTAACATGATGATAGACCTTGAAGATTATGCTTATACAAGACATATGAAGTTAGTTCTAACTGCTGCTGCTGCAGATGGCGCTGAGTATAAGGTTGTTTGCTCTGAGTGATATCTGGCGACCTCATAGTGATAAGCAAGATCAGGCTCTATTTTCAAATAGTCTTATCACGATATGTGCTACTGGCATTCAGTGGGGAAAGACCACTGTGGGTGCTTTGTTCATCAAAGCTCTTATGCACAAACATATCGATGAGAAAGATAATTTCGTTATTGCAGCACCTACCTACAAGATCATGCAACAAGCGACATTACCTGAGTTTTTAAGAGTTATGCAAGGATGTGGTGAGTATTCAAAAGGCGACGCTTGCTTTAAAATGCATAACGGCGGGACCTGCTGGATGCGTACCGGTACTGATGCCAACAGTGTTGTAGGTATCACCAATGTTCGCGGTGTTTGGGGTGATGAAGCTGGATTATTTTCGCTTTACTTTCACGAGAATATCCAAGCAAGGGCTTCAGTTAAGCAAGCTCCGATTATATACACTACTTCCCCATATACTCTTAACTGGATTTATTCTGATTATATCCGCCCTTATCACAAGGGACGTTTGCAAGATGATGTTTTGATTATTCAGGCACAATCAAGAGAGAATCCTTACTTTCCTGAAGAAGAGTTCCAGCGTAAGAAAAAGACTATGGACCCAAGACGGTTCAATATGATCTACGGTGGTGAATTCCATAAAATTGAGGGTTTGGTTTATGGATGCTTTGATGAAGATAATCATGTGATTGACCGCACAAGATTAGAGCCTAAGACAATGTATGTGGCTGGTGTTGATTGGGGTTATACTAATCCTGCTGTTATATTGGTTTTTGCTATTACTCCTAATGATGGTGTTTTCTTAGTCGATGAGTTTTATCAATCCAACAGACGTATATCTGAGATAGTGCAAGCTGCTGAAAGGCTTAAGATTCTTTATAATATAGAGAGGTTCTACTGTGACCCGTCATCACCTGCAAATATCGCCGAATTTAATAAAGCTCGTCTTACGGCTATTCCTGCTGATAATGATATTCGCGCTGGAATCGATGCTGCTTATGAGTTGATAGCAACAGATAAATTTCATGTGTTTTCAGATGCAGCACCGCACTTTATAGATGAAATATCCATGTATCATTATCCTGAAGAAGAGGATGTGACAGCAGATAAGGATGTGAAAGAAACTTTGCCAGTGAAGCAACATGATCATGCTATGGATGCTTTTAGGTATCCGATTTATGCTATGCATCTTTCAAGGACGATGTTCAGTAAGCGAGCACCTGTTACCCCAAAACAGAATCCAATTGACACAAGGATTCATGTTGTAGATGATTTACTCAAACAAGGTTTTGATAATGAAGAGTATGATTGGTGATGTATGATATATCCGTACCTATGTAGTAATTGCTCGCATGAGTTTGAAATAATTAAGTCTGTGAGACAGATTGATGATGAAGAGTTATGTCCTGAATGTGGTAATATATCAGACAGAACAATATCTTGTTCCCAAGGAATAGATAAATCATCGGCTGCAGACTGGAACACGCCGCATTATAACCCTGCATTTGGAAAGCATTTCTCATCTAATTCTCAGGCTAGAAAAGAAGCTAAGAAGCGCGGCATGGAAGAGATTGGCAACGAGCCAATAGACAAAATACATAAAAAGTTTGATAATGATAGGCAAGAGAAACAACGGGCTAGGTGGGATTCTGTTAATATGGATCATGGAGAGATCAGATCATGAGCGATAACATACCTGAACATGGTGCATTAGGGCCTGATACTAAGCCCGATCTCGATCAAAGCCCAGAGGCTATTGAAACTGTTCAATTTGTAATGAAGGAGTTCAAGCGACTTAAGCAGCACCGCTCTAAGTATGACAAGAACTGGCTACATAATTATAAGATGTTTCGTGGTGACCACTGGCATAACTTAAGAATGCCAAAACACAGACAAAAAGAAGTTATTAATCTAATTTGGCAAACAGTACAATCGAACATGCCTTTGCAAACCAATGCTAGACCTAAGCCTGTATTTATTCCTGAAGAGCCTAGTGATAAGCAATTTGCAGAAGTATTAAATAAATTACTTGATGCAGATTGGGAGAGAAATAATTGGCTAGTGCCACTCTCGGAAATCATTCTTGATGGCTATATTTATGGACACGGTATGGGGAGTGTTCATTATGATCCTGATGTAGATTACGGCGTTGGATCTGCAGTCTTTGAATCAGAAGACCCGTTTTATCTTTATCCAGATAATGAAGCTCGTGAAGTCAATGGTAAGAGATCAGATACTTTTATAAAAGCTGAGCCTATTGATACTGACAGACTCAAGAAGAAGTATCCTGAATGGAAAGATAAGATTAAATCAGATATTCACGAGTCAATTCAGTCTTCCAAGGCAGCTTTGAACGAATACCAGTTAAGACAGTCTAATTCAGATCTTGATATGGCTGATGCTACATTTGATTCTTCTAAGACAAGAGAAAGTCAGAAGACTTTACTTCTTACGGCGTGGCTGAAGCCAGATGACACTGAAGAAGTTGAAGAAGAAGATGAAGAAGGCAATATTAAAGTAATTGTTAAGAAAGTTTACCCGTTTGGCAGAGTTGTCAAAATAGCGAATGGTATCTTGCTTGAAGAAGAAGAGCTTCAAACGTCTGGCAACTTTCCTTTTGTTAAATATATAAATTACATGCTTCCCAGGGAATTCTTTGGAGTTTCTGAAGTTGAGCAACTTGAATCACCGCAAAGAGCATTCAACAAGATATTAAATGCTTCTTTGGAGATATTGAACTTAATGGGTAATCCTGTTTGGATTGTAGACACTTCTTCAGGAATCAATCCGCACAAGCTTGTGAATAGAACGGGATTAGTTGTTGAGAAAGAACCAGGATCGGAGGTTAGAAGAGAGATCGGCGTTCAGCTTTCACCGACAGCTCTTTCTTTGGTCGATAGGCTTGAGACTTGGTTCAATGGCGTGGCTGGTAATCAAGACGTCACTAGGGGTGAAGCACCTGCCTCTATTACTGCTGCTAGTGCTATCGAGCAGCTGATGGATGCCGCAAGAACTCGTATAAAACAAAAGCAGCGAAACCTTGATGCCATGATGAGAGATTTTGCTAGGCAGTATTCAGATATCGTGCTAGAAAAATATACAAAGAACCGTGTATTTAGAGTTACTAACAATGATGATTCCACTCAATTCTTTAAATTTAGAGTTGAGAACAGAGAAGATCCTGAAACTGGTGAAGCTCAAAAGGTTGGTGTCATCAGAGAATTTGTCGAGATGGAAAACGGTGATATAGCTGTATCATCTGATGACAAGGAGTTTCTTATTGCTGGAAGATTTGATGTTAAGATAAACACTGGCTCTTCGTTGCCATTTGCTGTGGCTGATAAAGAGCAGAAGTCTTACGCCTTGTTCGATCGAGGCATTATAGACGAAGAAGAAGTCTTATCTCAGATTGATTACCCAAATAAAGAGCGAGTTCTTGAAAGGCTTGCTGAACGCAAACAAGCTGAGGCAGAAGCTGCTTCAGCTCAACAAGGAGGTTAGTGATGGCTGATGGAATGGTCGAACAAGCACCACAAGAGCAGATGCAAGGAGCACCTGCAGAAGGCGGAGCTGATACTTTTCTTCAGGATTTAGGCCAAGGTCTTCAGACTTTAGGTGAGATGGTTCAAGCAACTCCAGATGCACCACCTGAAGCTATGCAAATGGTTGAGCAAATCATGAGCATGTATGAGCAGCTTATTCAGACTATGAGCGGCGGCGGCGCACCACAGGATCAAGGTCCGCAGGCAGTACCAGTAGATCAGCCTGAAGGTACTCCAGTCTAATATATTTTTTACAATTGAATATTTTTTAAGGATGTTTTTGCATGGAAGCAGATTATACAGACAGCGATGTCAATCAAATGATAGAAAATGTTGATAAGTTTGATGATATTAACGGCGATCCCAACGCCAAACAAGAGGAAGAAAAGCCTGCTGAACAGGTTCAGGAAGAGCAACCTGCAGCAGAAGAACAGCCACTTTCTTTCAAAACAAAAGATGATCTGTTAAAATACAAATTAAGTTACAAGACTGATGGTGGAAAAGATGTTGAGGAGGATCTCGCTACTATATTAAAGCGAGCATCAGGTGGCTACCATTTTGCTCAGCGCATGAATGAGTATAACCAGAAGATGCAGCAATATAACGACGAGTATTTGCCACAGATTGACTCTGCTAATCAGATAAAAGAAAAATATGGTAAGTTTGAAGAGTATGCGAAAGAAAATCCTGAGTGGTATGATCATTGGTCAAACGCTTGGGAAAATCGATACTCGCAGCAACAGGGTTTAGAACAAGATCCGCAACAGACTAACGTGAAGATGTTAGAAAGCATGCTTGCAGAGAAACTAAACCCAATAAATGATTTCATGAATTCTTATCAGCAGCAGCAAGCGCAAGCTGTTCATGAGAAAGAGTTCGACCAGCAGTTTCAGGCAGTGGAAAAGACAAGACAACAGTTCAAGGACGTTGATTTTGACTATGTAAACCCTGAGACTGGAAAAAGTCTTGAGTATGAAGTTTTAGAATTTATGCAAAAATCTGGCATCCAAGATTTCAATGCAGCATTCAAAGCATACCATCACGACAGTTTAGTGAAGATGCAAGTAGAGCAGGCTAGAGCTGCTCAAGAGAAGGCTGAAGTTGAGCGTAAAAAAAACGGAATACTAGACATCAAGTCTACTCCCAAAACACGCACACCAAACCTTCAGGGAAAAAATCTAGATCAACTAATGGATATAGCTCTAAAAGATCAAGACATTTTTGGAGCTTCATAAAACAATTATGGAGGTAAACCATGGCGGTTTCTATTGATCAGCTGAATGCGATCACACACAAGTATATTATGCCTAAGATGTTTGATAACATCTTTGATTCAAATCCTTTACTTAAGAAAATAAAGGATGGAGGATCTTACAAGTCTATTTCTGGTGGTACAAAGATTACTTTACCACTTAACTACGCACAAGCCACAAACGGCTGGTATTCTGGTGCAGATACTCTAAGCACTGTTGATGTCGAGAACATCACTTCTGCTGAGTATGACTGGAAGAGCTTGTTTGCTGGTGTAACTATCTCAGAAGAAGATGAGTTGAAGAATAGTGGTGATGCTGCTGTTGTAAACCTTCTTAAGTCTAAGATGGAGATAGCTGAAAAGACTTTGAAAGATGCTCTTGGCACTGGTCTTTTCTCTGATGGAACTACAGCAAAATCTATTATTGGTTTGAGAGACATTGTTGCAGTTGATCAGACTGTTGGTGGGATTAGTCAAGCGACTAACTCATGGTGGCAAGCACAAGTTGATAGTTCTACAACTACAACTTCAATTTCTGCAATGAACAGCGTTTTTCAAGATGCTTCTGTTGATTCTGAAATGCCAAATTATGGTGTCACAACTCGTAGTCTTTATAATTCTTACTACGCTTTATTGCAGCCGCAACAGCGTTTTATGGATAGCAAGACTGCAGAAGGTGGATTCCAGAACTTAATGTTCAATGGTCAAACGGAAGGCCGTCTTGCTGCGTGAGCTGCTTGATTATGACTGGGCAATATCGGTAGACGCTGAAACGCCAATACCGAGATAAGTCAGAAAAGCAAAGAATTCTGACCATCGTAACGCATAGCAGATGAACCTTGAAAAAGAATATAATTCTGCCACGAGTGTCCGGCATCTCACTGAGATGAAAATGTATGCTGACCTAACAGGAAAAGAAACTGTTAGAACTTAGGGATAAAAAGCCTTAAGGGTAACAAAAGTGATTCCAATTGTTCATGATAGTCATTGTCCAGCAAATCATATGTTCATGTTGAACTTATCGCATTTGCACTTGTTCTATCATCCTAAGAGAAACATGAGCTTCGAGCCGTTCCAAAAGCCGATAAACCAGCAGGTTAAGGTTTCTAGGATTCTTTGGATGGGTGCATTAGGATCTTCTAACAACAGATTACACGGTGGCTTAACAGCTCTTACTGCTTAATCTAACTTTAAAGGAGTTTTTATCATGGGATTTAATTCTGCAGGTCCTGTAGCCTTTTCTGGCGGGCCTTCAAATGTAACATCTGCTTTAAATCTTGGCCGAGATCCTGAAGTTGGACAGCGGGCATGGTTTGATGGTCGTGAATACGTTTTTGTTTATAATGACGGTGGTGAGCAAATTGATCCTGGATTTGGTGCTGTTCTGCAGTCCGGAGTTTCAGGATACTCAGTAACAGTTTCAGCCGTAACAAGCGCTGATTTGGTTGTCGGTGTTTGTAGAAATGCAACACTTACAACTGGAACTTATGGGTGGCTAGTTTCAAGGGGAATAACTCCTGTTGAAATGAACGCATCATCTGGAACAGTTGCTGCTGGTGATCTACTTGAAGTGGGAGCTAATGGTGACTTCCAAAAAGTGTCTAACACTACTGGTAACCTAGCCCCGGCTATCGGAAAAGCTTTGGAAGCTATTGTTTCTAGTGCTAGTGGTTCTGCTTATATTTGTTGCTACTAATTTTTTATGATTTTACCGATGGGATGTTTTTATGAGAGTACGTGAGTATATTTGTGAGTATCAGAATTATATTATGTCGCCACCTGTGGCACCTCAGCAGTTAAGGTCAAATTCAACGTCTAACGATGATTCGACGATTGCTGCTTGGAGAAACACTTGGCTTAATAATATAAGAGAAAACAAAAAACACTTTGGGTCTTTCAAAAAGCATTCTATCGGTTCAGTGTACCACCAGCATTTGTATAAGCCTTGTATTATTGCAGGTTCTGGTCCTTCACTGAAGTTTAATTATGAAAAGTTAAGGGACAGAAAAGGCATACCACTGGTTTCATGTTTGCATAATTTTCATTATTTTGAAGATGCTGGTGTTGCTCCTGATTATTATGTAAGTTTAGATGCTGGTCCTGTAGTTCTTGAAGAAGTCTCTGAAGGTGGATCTAAAACACCTGAAGAGTATTGGGAACTAACCAAAGACCGCACTTTAATTGCTTATATTGGGACTAATCCTGAGCTTTTCAAGAAATGGAAAGGTAAGGTGTTTTTATATAATGCACCTTTACCAAATGTTGAACTAGAAAAAGAGATTGATGATATAGAGCCTTTTAGGGCTATGATTTCTAATGGTGGCAATGTTCTTGGAGCTTGTCTTTACTTTGCTAAGGGCTGGCTAGGATGTCCAACAACAATATTTGTAGGCGCTGATTTTAGTTTTGATCCAGGTGATAAAAGATTCCATTCATGGGATTCTAAGTATGACATGAATATGGGTCACTGTATTGATGCCTATAATGTTTTTGGTCATAAAGTAAAAACCTGGCAGAGTTATTATAATTTCAAGTGTTGGTTCGATTGGGTTTCTTTGAACGTCCCAGGTCAATATATCAATTGCACAGAAGGCGGTTGTTTGGGATCATATGCTCAAGGTAATCTATGGACTATTAAGCAAATGGATTTAGATAAATGTCTTGATATGATGAATATGAGCAATCATATTTTCGAGCAGTTTGAAGATCCAAGTGGCGCGACGAAGAAAATTCTTTTTTAAAGGGTAAGAAAAATGGCTTATGATAATGACATATTAGAACGAATGAACATGGGTAACAAGCAGGCAATATTTTATTCTTGCACTGCTGATGCTGCTGCTGGGACGATAGTTACTGGCATGAAATCAGTTGATGCTGTTGCTATGACTCCAAAGTCAATGGCTTCTGCACCAGGGCTTACAAGAATGAACGAAGGTGTTGCAGGGACTGCTACTGCTGGAACCGTTGCAGTTACTGGTGTTGCATCTGGAGATACGTTTTATTTGATGGTTTTTGGACACTAATATTTATTTTATATTTTGAGGGATATTATGGCGAAGGTTAGAGTTTATAATGATAATAGATTTGTGCATAGAGAAGCTTTCAGGGGTGAAGACATTGTTATTGATCCTGGAGAATATATAGAGATGGAACGAGAGGACGCTGTTCTTTTTAAATCTCAATTTTTTCAGCCAAAGTATGACAAGGGTGGTCTTCAGACTCACGAAAGTTACAAGATGATTAGGTTGCAAAAGATTGAAAACCAAGCTCCTGATGTAACGCATAAAGAATACCGATGCCATGCTTGTGCTTTTACTTCTCAGACAAAACAGGGTTTAGCGACTCATGTCAGAGCAAAGCACACAGGTCAGATGGTAGACGATGATGCAAGGGAGAAGTTAGTTAAGGACTTATAATGGATTCTGTTTATGGTAAAGAAAACCGAGACATCAAACTAACGGGTAATTGGTATATTACCTTGTATGATGATAATGGATCTATTAAGGATTACAAAGAAGGCAGGAATGTTATCACCACAAACGGTGTTGAGTTTTTGGCTTCTTTTTTAAATTCCGCTGCCACTGCTGCATCAACGTTCACTATGAGATATATTGCCATAGGAACTGATTCAACATCAGAGACAGCAGCTGATGCTACTTTAGGTGTAGAATCCGAAAGGCATACTGGCACAGTTTCTTATTCATCCAATGCTATTTATAGCGTCACAGCAACATTTCCATCTGGCACTGCAGGTGCTATAGCGGAATATGGTCTTTTTTCAAGTAATACCGGCGGTACAATGCTGAATAGGGACACTGAAGGTGTAATAAACAAGGGTGTCAATGATACTCTGACAGTTACAACAGAGATAACTATTAGCTAGAAGGTCTTATGGCCGATCATAGTATTACAATTTCTGAGAATTTAGTCGTTCTTGGCGGTTCACCTGCGGAGCTGTGGGGAGATGCTGTTTTAGGCACTGATCTTTGGGGCAATACTGAAGATTATGAGCTGCGGATTCATAAGTATATATTTGAAACTGCAACTCTAACAGAATCCTTGTCAAAAGATGCTACAATAAAGATATCTGAAGTAATATATCATTCAATCAATCAGAATTTAGAGGCTTTAAGGGATTCAGAGGGATATTGTTACATCAATAATGGTGTATGCGATCCAGATGATAGAAATATCCCAGATTACACCGAAGATGGTGCAACAGATCCAGGTTATACAGAAGATTCAGCAACAGACCCAGGATGGAGCGACTCATGACGCCATTAGAATTAGAAGAAGCTGCTAGAAATAGATATAACGCCATTGGTGATAATTTCTATTCTACAGATATGATTATGGATTTGATTTATCAGAGTCAGATGGAACTTGCTCTTGAATCTTTTGTTATTGAAAGAAAATATACCACCACATCAACATCTGGGACTAGAGAATATGCTTTTCCAGCTCAAGCATTTGCTATTAGAAGAGTTGAATATGATGGTGACAAGATTTATCCTGTTTCTTTGGAATCTGACCCAAAGACCTCGACAGCAGAAATTACCGGTAGGTCTGCAGGATATGCGATCTGGAACGAAGAACTAATATTATATCCAACACCTGATACCTCAAGCTTAGAGATAGCAGTTTATTCATATAATAGACCGCAAGCTGTAACGACATCATCTGTGTTAGAGGTCCCTGAAGAATATCATCTTCAAATGATAGATTTTATATTATCTGTAATGTATGGCAAAGATCAGAACATGCAGATGGCTCAATATCATAGAGATTTATGGGAAAAGTCTATTCAAAGAATTAAAAGGCAACATGCTAAGAAAAAGCATGGTGATCAATTTGCTGTTGTTAAGGATATGGAAAACTATCCACAAGAACCAGGGATTATACTTTTATGACAAAGATAAATTCCAAAATTTATCCAAATAGATCAAGGATTCACTTTGATGGTGGCTTAAACAACAAATTTGAGCGTTCTGTCATTGAAGACAACGAATCACCTGATTGCCAGAATGTTATTTTTGATGAGGGATCTGTTGAAACTCGTGGTGGTACTTCTAAATTAAATGCCACATCAGTTGGATCATATGCTTGTGATGGTCTTTACACGAGACATGATAATTCTGGTTCTGAAACTATGGTGGCATGGTTTGGGGGAAGTTTATATGACCTTCAAGGAGACTCATTCACAACAATCGGATCAGCGCAGTCAATATACACAGCCGGTGAAAGAGTGCACGCGGCTGAGTACGAAAATTATATGTTTTTCTGTAATGGTAATAACACTCCCTATAAGTATGGTGGTAGTGGTGATGATTTTACCCGTCATGGTATACCTAGTCCTGCGTCGGCAGTAACTGCCAGCACAGCAGCGACAGGAACAGCTTTAACTGGTGATTACAGATATGCTTTTACTTATGTGAATTCTGCATTAGTTGAAGGCGATATATCTCCAATTTCAACAACATTCGCTGCAGCATCTGAGAACATTCTTGTATCAGAAATAGATGTGGCTCCACAGTCTTACGGCGTTAGCGCTAGAAATCTTTACAGAACAATTACTTCAGGTGCTACATATTTAAGAGTCGCAACAATAAATGACAACACCACGACTACTTATGAAGATGCTATTATTGATGATGATCTTGGCGTTGAGGCTCCATCTGATAATGGCGAACCACCTAGTTTCTCTGGCATTGTATATCATCAAGCAAGACTATTTATGATTGATCCTGATAACAATCTTATATGGTACTCTGAGCTAGCTAATCCATACGTGGTTAAATCAACTAACTTTATAAGAATTGGCGATAATACTTTTGATATCCCTCAATCATTAGCGGTTTATGATAACTCGATTGTTGTATTTTGTAAGGATAATCCTTGGATCATATACATGCCTACCACCGATCCGACAGGCTGGACTCAGCAGAGGGTTAGAGCTAATTATGGGTGTATGTCACCTGCAGGTCCTTTTAAGTTTCAAAACAAAGTTATGTTCCCTGCTATAGAAAACAGTAAGTTGGTAGGATTTGCTGCAATTGAAGGTCAAACTATAGACCCATCTGCTAGCCTTTTAACAAGCTCGGCAGTTGGTTCTGAAATGCAATCTGATAAAATAGAACCAGATGTATTTAATATTCAAGAAGGCATCTATTTAGATGACATAGAATCCATTGTTTACAAGAACAAAGCTTATATTACTTGTACTTATGGCAGTGGGAATATTAAGAACAATCGTATTTATCTATTTGATTTTTCTCTTGGTAGGATTAAAAACCAGCCTTATGCTTGGACGCCTTGGACTGGATTGGGAGCTAATAGCTTTACTGTTTATGATGGTGATCTATATTATGCTTCTTCTGATGCTGATGGTTTTGTTTATGAGATGAACACCGCCGCATATAATGATGATGGATCAGCGATAGATAGTTATTTTTGGACTAAAGAATATACTGGTCAACCCGGTGATGAAAATTATTTTAAGGATTATAGATACTGCCAGTTATTCTTTGAGTTATCCGGTGCTTGGTTTATGAACTTTACTAAGCGTATCGATTCCGACTCTGGTGAAGGTGACACACAAACTGTAGACTTGACACCACCTGGATCTGTTTGGGGAACTATGGTTTATGGTACTGATTTGTGGGGCGGTGGTTCTGATGAAGGAGAAGAAAGGATATATTTATCTCCAACAAGGGGAAAACGTATTCAATATAAATTTAGTAATCAAAACACAGCAGATCAGAAATTCAAGGTTGTAGGTATGAACTTTGTTTATAATGTGAAAGGACTAAGATAATGGCGCAAGAAATAGATCCAGATGCTAGATTTGAAAGAGCTAGAAAAAGAGCTAAGGGTGAAACTACTGCTGCAGTTCAGCAGAGAAAAGAAGGCTTAAGAAGAAAGTTTGCCCAAGCTGGTCTTTCTAGTTCTGGTGCTGCTATTAAACAAGAACAATTAGCAGAGAAACAAGGTCAAGAGCTTTTAGGGCAAAGAATAGGGCAAATAGAATCAGCTCAAGAGGAGTCGGCTTTAAAACGTCAACAAATTGAGAAGCAAAGAGCTTTCCAACGCGGTGAACGTGAAGCTGGCCAGAAATTCGCTTCAGAGCAAGCTGGACTTCAAAGAGGATTTACTGCTGAACAAGCTGGTCTTCAAAGAGGTTTTCTTACTGGAGAGAGAGAAGCAGGTCAGAAGTTTGCTGGTTTGCAAGCGCTTGAACAGAGGTTATTTGCTGGCAAACAGGCTAAGCTAGGAAGACAACAACAAAGAGATTTATCAAAGCTTGCAAGAGAACAACAAGCCGAACAATTTGAAAAGCAGTATGGTCTTTCAGAAAAACAGTTTGAGCTTGATGAAAAAATATCTAACTTCAATATGAAAATGGCTAAAGATGAAGCCAATAAAGAAGATATGTTTGATAAAATTGGTAATCTAGGAACATCCTGGTGGAGTGATTCAACGTCAGGGAAAAACATATTCGATCCTGGTAGCCTTGGTGGTCAAGCAACAACGGGAACAGTTAAAGGCATTAAGAGTGTCTTTAGATTTTAAAAGGAGGTAAAAATGGCAGTTCCAGTACAATTTAACAAAAAGGGTAAAGCTGGTGTTCTAGGTAAGGCTGGAACTGCAGTGGGCGCTATTGTTGGCGGCTTTACTGGTGGACCAGGTGGCGCTTTGAAAGGCGCTCAGTTAGGAAGCTCCATTGGTGGCGGTTTAGGCCAAATGGTTGACTCTGGCGGTAAAGGTACTGATAGATTATCTGGTCTTCAAAGTATTGCAGGTGGCATTTCAGGTGCTATGGGCGGTGGCAAAGGTGGTCAGCAAGGAGCTGGCATTCCAGCGCCGCAATCAAGTCAAATAACTGATGATCCAGATGCGACTTTAAGAGATGCGCAAATGCAGCTTCAGAATGAACCACCTGAGATACAACAGCAATATGGTCCTATGCTAGCATCTGCTAGAATGAGGCTCAGAAGGGGGCAAATGGCATGACAGTAGCAGTACAACAGCCAAGGCAAAAGGATGATACTTTTTCCAAGCTAGCTAAGGGATTGCAGATAGCTAGCTCTGTTCTTGGGTTAAAAGATCAGATTTTTGGAAAAGAATTAACTCCAGAACAACAGAAGATGCATGATCTTAAGATGCAGCAAACAGAAACTGGTGTTAAGGTCGATGAAGCACAGTTAGCTGAATTGCAAGCAAAAGCGACCGAAAGAGAAAATCTTCAAAAAGGTATTTTGACAGCGCCGCAATTGTTATCTACTGCAGGAAAATTCAAGCGTGGCGAGCCTGGTGCTGAGGGTTCTATAGGAACATTTCAAACCCCGGCTGGTGAAAAGTTCAGTTTGATACCTGATCAGAAAAAAGAATCCATGTCTACTTATCAAAGAGAAATGCTGGGATTGGCTAGACTCAAAGATGTTAGAGCTGAACTCAAAGACGAAGAACAAAAAACAAAAACAAAAAATGAATCTGTTAGAAAGATTTCTGATGCTGTTAACAAGTCTGGAATTCTGGAAGTTACGAATGCTCTTGAGAAAATTAACAAAAAAATAGGGATTGATATTGATTCTGATATTCCTGGAGTTGGATTAACCGGTGTTGCTGCTAGTTTACCTCTTGTTGGTGGTGTTTTTGAGACAATGCTTTCAGATGAAGGAAAAGAAGTTAGACAACTTGTGAGTTCAGTAAGAAACGCAGTTTTGAAAGCAAGATCTGGCGGTGCTGTGTCAGATGGTGAAGCTGCAAGATTACTGGAAGAAATTGGATTAGGTCCAAACAAAACTGATGAACAATTAAGGATTGGCCTTAGATTAGTAAGAGATACTTTGAAAAGCAAACTCCAAAACATAGAGGCTGGTGCTGATCCAGATGCATTGTCTGAATATAGATCTAGAAAAGGTTCGATATCTTCGGAAGAAGAACTTTTTCAAGGACTTGAAATGATGATAGCAAATGAAAATAAAGCTGGCGTGCTTCCTGGAGAAAGTCAGGCAGAAGCTTCAGGTGGTCAGATGACAAGGCAGCAACAACTTGAACAAAGATTGCGTGAATTGGAAGGTCAATAATGCCAAAGCCAGTGGAACAAATGACAGCAGATGAAATCATGGCAGAGCTTGGGCAATCTAAACAGCAACAAACTCAAGCTATGAAGCCAGTGGAACAAATGAGTCCTGATGAAATTAGGAATGAACTTGCTGAGATGGAAAAAAACAAGCTTCATCCAGTTCAGTCTGCTCTTATTGGTGCTGCGCAAGGAATTTCATTTGGATTTTCAGATGAATTGAAAGCTGCTGGTAGAGCTGGTATCGACTCTGCTATGGGTAAAGGAAGTTTTGATGAGCTGTATGAAACATATAAACAGCAAGAACGTGAACTTATAGATAGATCAAGAGAGCTAAATCCAGGAACAACTGCTGTTTCGCAGATTGGCGGAGCTATTGCTGGCGGTATAGGCTCTGGTCTTGCAAAGGCTGCTGGTTCAGTTGGTGGTGCTTTGGCTCGTGGTGCTGTATCTGGTGGTGTCCTTGGTGCTGGTGAATCGAAAGCTGATTTAACATCAGTAGAGGGAAAAAAGGATATATTGAAAGGCGCGGCAACAGGCGCATTGTTTGAAGGTGCTTTTCATGGGATTGGCAAAGCTTTCAAAGCTGCTGGCCCTAAGAATCTTAAAAGAATGGCGGAGGAAAGAGCTGTCAAAGCACTTAGACCGTTGAAAAGTATGACTCGAAAGCTTGAGAAATCTGGAAGAACCCATGACGTGGGCAGAACCATTCTCGATGAAAATATATTATCATTTCGAGCATCTGACGCTTTGAAGAAATCAAAGGATTTGAAAAAGAAAGCTGGTCAAGCTATTGGTGACGCTACTGATGAGTTGGATGATATTATCAAAAAAGCTAAAGAGCAAGTGGACAAAGGTGAGTTGTTTGGCTTTGTTCCCAAGGGTGGCAAAGAAGGCTTTTTGATCGATGCTGATGGAAATACCTTTACAAGGAAAGAAATCAAAGATCTGATTGATGATACGTTTGGTGTAAATATGAAAAGAGTGGCAGATCGTATCAGATCTAACATGATCGAAGAAGTTAAGAAAAATCCTCCTCTTAGAAGTCAATTAAAGCGTCTTGAAAATCTTGCTGATGATTTCGAAGCAATGGGGACAACATCCTTCGATAGGGGTAGAATCATAAAATCTTCTCAGGGCAAACTAACCAAGTTCGACTCTGAGGCTGTGCCGCAGGCATTCAAAAAGCGTCTTTATGGAATAATTAGAGAAGAATTGGAAGATTCTGCTGGTAAATTGAAAAACTTAGAAAATTTCATCACTGAAGGAAAACTATCTCTTGATGATATTGTCAATTTTGATGCTGCAAGGAAAGCAGGCTCAGCAGATGAGCTTTTGGCGGCAAACAAATTATATGGAAAGTCTGTTGATATTGAAAATCTTGCTCAAAATTTAGAAGCTGCTGTCAAAACAAATAGAGATATTGGCTTAAGGGATGTTATACTTGCAGCGGGTGGATTTTCAGCCCTAGGCCCTAGTGGTCTTTTGTTAGGACTAGCAACAAACTTATCAAGAAAATATGGTTCCCAAGCAGCGGCCATAGGATTGGATAAACTAGCTAAAGTTGGTGCTAAAGTATCCAAATCAAGATTTGGGCAGATATTAGAAGAGGCTGCTAGAAAAAGCCCGAATGCCTTTATTGCAACACACATTTCTTTAAGGGCTAATGAGCCCGAATATAAAAAGATTTTGAATCAATCTAACAATAGAAATTTTGGAATACCTGAGCCAAGTGGTCAGTTCGGTATTCCTAACAGGTAGAGGGATTTATGGCTAATATTAGTGTAACTTATATATTTACAAACGGTACTGCAGCAGATGCAGGTGAGGTGAATACCAACTTCACAGATATTATTAATGGTACTTCTGATGGCACTAAAGATTTTAGTATCAATGCATTGACACTCGCTGGATCTTTAACTGCTAATGGCAATGTTACTTTAGGTAATGCCTCCACAGATACTATTACTTTCACAGGAAGAATGGCATCTAATATCGTTCCTACAACTACAGCAGCTTATGATCTTGGTACTAGCTCTCTTTGTTGGCAGCATATTTACCTAGATAATGATACGACTGATGGTGGTACTATCTATTTTGATGCTGGCACTGATCAGTATATACAAAGTATTGCTGATGGCACTGAGTTAGATATAGGCGGGTTTACATATATTGATCTTAATGGCGCTCAGATCAAAGGAATTACTGAATACATATCAGCGCAAGATGATTATACAATCACAGATACTGATGGAGTATCTGTCATAACAGTTGATTGTAATAGCGCTAATAGAACGATTACTTTACCGACTGCTGCAGATAATACTGGCAGGAAGATAACCGTTAAAAAAATTGATTTAGATTATGATTACACCGTAACAATAGACGGTGAAAACGCTGAGACTATAGATGGATTAGCTTCATATACACTTAATATTCAATATGATGCTGTAACTATAATCTCAGATGGGTCTGAATGGTGGAAGATTGGAACTTCTGAAGTCTATGATACATACACACCAACTGTAACATTTTCAAATGGTCAGCATGTTGCTGGTTCACACTCTGGGTTTATATCTAAAATAGGTAGACTTACTGTTATTCATACAAGAGTTGTTTTTAATAACACATCAGCATCTTCGTCTGGAACTATAACTTTCACCATTCCGGTGACGCTTGAGGGTAATGGTAACATTTCAAGGGGTGTGTTTAGTTCTAATGATAATATATCTGATTGGGAATGGGATTCTGGAAATACTAGGTTCTCCCAAAATGTTACGGTCGCTGACACTGGAACGCAAAGTATATATATGACCACAATTGGATTCATTGATTAGGAATCATCATGGCTAATATTAGTGTTACATATTCATTTTCTAATGGCACTACTTTAGAAGCATCAGAGATAAATCAGAATTTCACTGACATTATTAATGGTACTTCTGATGGGACCAAGGACTTCACTATAAGTGCATTGACTGCTGGTGGTGCTGCGCAATTCAATGGGGCAGCCACTTTCGCAAGCACAGCGACATTTAATGGTGCGGTTACTTTAGGGAATGCGACGTCTGATGACATCACCTTCATAGGATATGTTGCTTCAAATATAGAGCCAAAAACAGATGCCACTTACACACTAGGATCATCAGCACAGTGCTGGCGTTCTATAAGTCTTGATAATGCTGTAACAGATGGTGGCTCTGTATTCTTCAATTCAAGTTCTTCAACTTATTTAAAATCAACTGCAGATGGTACTGAGCTAGATTTAGGTGGTTTCACATATTTCGATACAAACGGTGCACAGATAAAAACACTTGCATCTTATAATGAAGCAAAGTCTGCAGCATATCCGATAACAGATATAGATGGAGTATCATCTGTTTATGTGACTACATCAACTACTAATAGAACGATTACTTTACCGACCGCTGCTGATAACGATGGCCGGATCATTACTATTAAGAAGGTAGATTCAGCTTCAGGTAAAGTTACTGTAGACGGTGAAAACGCTGAAACTATAGATGGTGAAGCCACCATAGACCTTGATTATATTAATGAGTCTGTAACTGTTCAGTGTGATCAGACTGAGTGGCATATAACAGCTCTTAAGAAAACTTGGAAGTATCTAGTAAATCAATCATCCAGCACATATAACAACACATCATCTACTGGTCAGCTTTCAAAGACATCAATACCTCAAGGTGTTTATAGAGTTACGGTTGGAGCACAGCAATGGAGGCAAGCGCCTGATGAAGCTTGTTATATGCAGCCGCAATTAAACAATGCAGATGTAGCCTTATCTGGAGCAAATGATTGGTATGTTGGATATAACTCTACTGGATCTTTAAGTGGAGAGCAGATAAACGTTTTAGGAATTACAAGCACATATATACTTTCATTTTCTAGTGCTTCAAATTCATTTGATCTAGATATTGTTGCAGGAACAAATAGCACTATATTTTATCCTTGGTGGTCAATAGAGAAAATCAATGATGAGACAACTATAGCATCTGAATGGGATTAAAAATGTCTAACTTTGAAGAAAAAATAAAAGAGTTAAACAAGGAAGTAGATCAAAAGAGATTTAAATATAAAGGATGGGATCAAAGTCAATATATTGTATACGATGCTAAATCTGATAAATGGTCTACAAACGATGGTAAGCCTTTTTATCCTAAATTTGAAGTTTATGAAGATTATATTGAGATAGCTAATGATTTCAACATAGTTGATTGGTACAAGCCTGACATTGTATGGCTTAACAATAAAGATAAGCCTGAAGACTATAAGGGCGATTATTATTCTTCTAAGGATCTTTCTAATTGGTTTTCAAAGCCGGAAGAAGTTAAGGTCATAAAATGGATTCAGATTATGGCTTGCGATAATTGGGCTAAACTAGAAAGCAATTGACATATTAAAATCTTAGATGGTAACATTTTTACAAATTACTGTTTGGGATATTTTATGGAATATTTAATTGGATTTTGTGCCTTACTTGGCATTTCAAACTTACTTACCTTATTTCTATACCTTAAAAAGAAAAAAGAGCCTCAAGTTCAACTTACAAAAGATGCAGATCATCTATTGGCTGAGTTGTTGAATGGCGGTGCTGTCTGCACTATTCAGATTTCAAATCCATCTGAGATGTTTCAATGGTCGCCGAGGGATGTCAAATGATTGTAATATTTGGTGGAACCGGGACTTTAGGTAATGCATTAGCTAGGCAATTTGAAAAGTCTAAAGATGAAGTTTGCATTATTTCAAGGTGTGAGCTTAAGCAAAAACAGATGCAGAAGCTTTTCCCAGGGTTTAAATATATTGTAGGTGATGTAAGAGATCATCACTGGAAAACAATGGTTAAGCCTAAAATAGTCTATAATTTGGCAGCCATGAAGCATGTTGACACTGCAGAGTATAACGTTGAATTTTGTTATGATGTGAATACAAATGGAACTATTAATACTTGTAATTGGGCGATTGAAAATGGTGCTAAGTATATTTTTTCGAGCACTGATAAAGCTGTTTTGCCTATTAATGCGTATGGTGCCTCTAAAATGATGGCTGAGAAATATGTTCTTTCTAAGGGCGGCTCTGTCATGCGCTGGGGTAATGTTCTTGGAAGCCGTGGTTCTGTTCTTCACTCATTTAAAGAAACCCTTGAAAAGGAAAATGCTGTATATATTACAGATACAGATATGACTCGTTTCTGGATTCATATAGATGATGCTGCAAAATTCATGATTAAAAGATCATTAATCAAAGGAATACATATACCTGAGATGGGAGCTGCTAAAGTTGTTGAAGTCGCTGGTGCCATGGCAGCGTATATGGGTGTTGGTGTTTTTGATCTTGTTGAGACTGGCATAAGGCCAGGTGAGAAGATTCATGAAGTATTAGAATCTAACCATGATTATTGTTACAGGTCTGATGATCCAGCCATACAGATTCCTATGGATGTTTTGGTGGGGATGATTGAAAGGGTGTTCAATGGATAATATAGCAATAATTGGTGCTTCAGGATCTATGGGAACTAGATATCAAGCTATTCTAAGGTATCTTGGGAAAACTCCCATGTTGTTTGATGAAGATACTTGGGGCCAGTGTTTGACCACTGTGGGTGTAGAAGGCATTATCATATGCTCACCTACTGCAGAACATATCTTTAACATTAAAGAATTGCAGAGACTTGGCGTACCTATTTTATGTGAAAAGCCAGTATCTTGTGAATTTGGTGCTCTTGAATCGATACTTGATCTTGATATCAATCTAACCATGGTAAATCAATATGCTTTCATTAGAGGTATTGATGGTGATGGTCCCACTTATTATGACTATTACAACACTGGAAAAGATGGAATCGAATGGGACTGCCTTAATATCATAGGTCTAGCGAAAGGCGATTGTTATATTAACAACGACAGCCCTGTTTGGAAGTGCATGATCAACGGTAAAAAGCTGACTTTGGAAGAAGTGAATAAGTCGTATGTTGATATGCTAGATTCATGGCTTAAGGACCCAAAGGAAAACAGAGAATACATTATTGAGTCACACAAAAGGATTTGGAGTGGAAAATATGTCAAGGGTGGTTATAGGGATTCAGGCAAGGATGACAAGCCAGAGACTCCCAAAAAAGTGCATGATGGAGATCAACGGAAAACCGATGTTGGAGTGGGTTATAAAAGCCGCCCAAAAGTCAGCAACGTATTTAAACCGAGGTCCTAAAAACTTAGAAGTTGATGTTGCTCTTTTAATTCCTGAAGGGGATAAGCTTGGTGAAATATACAGGCATAGAAGAGATTTATATATTGTTACTGGTGATGAGCATAATGTTCTTTCTAGGTACTCTGAGCTTGCTGATCATGATTATGTCGTTCGCATAACTTCAGACTGCCCTTTGATACCACCTGAGATAATTTCTCATCATATTACAAAAGCAGTACAATATGATCTTGATTATGTTTCTAATGTAGACCCAGATCACAGGATGCACCCTGATGGATGGGACTGCGAGGTCATGTCTTCAAAGATGCTTTCATGGGTGTGTGAAAATGCAGAAGATGACTTTGATCTTGAGCATGTAACAACACTTATCAGAAAGCAAAAACCACAAGGTTATTTGATGGCTAATGTTATAGGAAGGCTTGATATATCTCATTTAAAGCTTTCAGTAGATACAGAAGAAGATCTTGATTTTGTTAGGACATACCAAAAGATATGCTCTGATAAGACCAAAAAGGCAAAATCCAAAAGCTCAGCAGATAGGTTTTATATTATATGAATTGGAAGCATAGAGCTGATAATTGTATTTCACAGGGTGCTCTAACTAATTCAAAGCATCCTGATATGTTAATTAGTGGTGTTTATCCTAGTCATATCAAGCATGGTCATGATGTTTATTTATACGATGAAAAAGATGCTAAATACCTTGATTATATTTGTGGGTTAGGGACTAATTTTCTTGGATATGGCAATGATCATATAAACAGGCATATTATGAAATACATGTATGGTGGGTTTTCCCATTCATTGCCCACTACTACTGAAGTTGAGACTGCAGAGAAGCTCAAAGAGATATTTGTTTTTGTTGATAGATGGAAGTTTTTGAAGTCTGGATCTGAAGCGTGTTCTGCAGCTTTGAAATATGCAAGAGCTGCAACTGGTAGGACTAAAGTGGTATCTCATGGGTATCATGGATATCATGATCAATTTGTAAGCCTAACATTACCGCACAAAGGGGTGCCTGATGATCCTAATATTATTCAGTATATCAGCCTTGACTCTATTGATTCTAATACTGCTGCGGTTATTATCGAACCTGTGATAACAAGGACTGATAAAGACTGGATTCAGTGGCTTAAGGACTTAAGAAAGAAGTGCGATGATACAGGGGCGCTGTTAATATTTGATGAAGTCATAACAAGCTTTAGGTTTGATAAATATAGTGTATCGAATTCATTTGGTATCATTCCGGATATGATTGTTATTGGCAAAGCAATGGCTAATGGTCTACCATTGGCTGCAGTAGGAGCAAAAGCCGACATCATGGATGATAAACAGGTTTTTGTTTCTACTACGTTCGCAGGAGAAGTGTTATCGCTCGCATCTTGCTATAAGGTATGCGAGCTAGTCCAAAAGAACTCAGACTATAAAATCCATTTTCTGTGGGAAAAAGGTCAAGAATTCATAGATAAATTTAATGCTATTGGCGGACCTGTAACCATTGAGGGATATCCTACTAGGGGAGTGTTTAAAGGTTCTGATGTAAATATTGCAAATTTCATGGCCGAGATGGCAAAATCAAAGATTCTATTTTGCAAGTCATGGTTCTTCACTTTTGGTCATATTAAAGAAATGGATAGTACGCTTCAGATTTGCAAGGGAGTGTTAAATAAAATCAAAGACGGTTTTGAGTTTAAGCACCAAATGCCTCAAAGCCCTTTTTCAATGGGAGTTAGAAATGGAAAATGATTCTACAACTTACGACAAGCTAGCGGACGCTGTTGTTCATCTTGATAAGATGGGGAAAGAGACAGATGCAAAGGCTCAAGTCTGGATGAAGAACTTTCAAGAGTTTACAGGATATAAGCCTAACCAACCTATTAATGCTTTTGATGTCGTAAAGCTAATGTATAAATTCTATGGCGAGCCTAAATGATTGAATATGACCAAGATGTCTTTATGGTTCCTTTAAAGGAGAAAAACCTTGAAAGGTATCGGCTTGCTAGAAATGATGTTGATGTAAGAAGCTGGTGTAGGCAGGTAGGTGAAATATCTGAAATGCAACAGGCTGAGTGGTATAAAAGGCAAGATCAAGACCCATCGATTATGATGTTTGAGCTTCATAACTTTTCCAATGGGCTCATTGGAGTATGTGGCCTTACAGATATTGATCATATGAATCAAAGAGCAGAATTCTCATTATATATCTTTCCTAAATACAGGAAAAGGGGCTTGGCTCAAAAAGGTCTTAAGACATTGATAAAATTTGGATTTAATGAGCTTAACTTAAATCTGATTTGGGGTGAAAGTTTTGAAAGTAATCCAGCTAGAAAGATGTTTAAATCATTAGGATTTAAAGAGACTGGTTTTAGGCCAGATTATTATTTTAAGAATGGAATATTCTTAGACGCTTATCTTTATTGTCTTAGGAGAGATGAGTGCAAGTTCTGATTATTTTATTATCAACTCTAATTGTTATAAATCTCATAATTCTATATTATGTTACTAGACCGAAAATCATCGAGCTTGAAAAAGAAATCCCTGGGATTAAAAGACAAGTTGTCATGACTCCACAAGGTACTTTTCAAAGGATTGAAAAACGTGATCCAGTTTATAACGATGATGAAACACTTTTCATACGAGAAGATGGTGACAGACAGGCATAGAGAAGTATATAAATCACTTGGAATTTTCCTAACACTAGCAGTTTATATCTTTGGTGCTGGTGTTTTATATCAAAAGACAGAAAGCAACTCTGATAAAATTGATGCCATAGTTGATTCTGATATTAGAGATAATTATGATTCACAGAATTTAAAGCGAGATATTAGAGAAATATCCGAAAGAATAGCAAGGCTTGAAGCTAAGATTGATGCTTTAGACGAATGGTGTCGTAAGAATTTAAAGAAAAAATAACGGGATTTTAGAAAACCTGCCAATATAGTATAATAATAAAAAATCATAAAATTAAATATTCCAAAGGAGGATCTATGCCTAGTCAACAAATGATTGATGTTGTTAAGGATGTTGCAGAAATTGGAGAAGTTTTTGAAGCAATTTCAAAGGCTGATGGCTATATGGGTAAGATCGCTCCGCTTTTAACCTTAAGTGATGAGCTTAAAAGAAT
>Ga0180437_10002854_pt1 | contig 26679 bp, 38 predicted proteins | sample SS_ome_4_FD_132410 | JGI IMG/M metagenome (GOLD analysis project Ga0180437, IMG submission 132410) | Hypersaline lake sediment archaeal communities from the Salton Sea, California, USA - SS_3_D_1 metaG | ecosystem: Environmental > Aquatic > Non-marine Saline and Alkaline > Hypersaline >... | reverse complement strand
GGATGAGGTTGAGCGGGGGATGGTGTTGGCGAAGCCTGGTTCGATCACGCCGCATCACAAGTTTAAGGCATCGATATACGCGTTGAAGAAGGAGGAAGGAGGGCGGCACACGCCGTTTTTCACTGGGTACAGGCCGCAATTTTATTTTCGGACGACGGATGTGACTGGGTCAGTGAAGTTACCGGGTGGAGTGGAGATGGTGATGCCTGGGGACAATGTGAATTTGGAGATAGAGTTGATCACGGATGTGGCGATGGAGAAGGGGTTGACGTTTGCGATCAGAGAAGGTGGACGGACAGTCGGAGCCGGCACAGTCACGGATATCCTGGAGTAAAGATAAACAAATAAAGAATAACCTAAAAGAGAGAACTTAGATTCGACACTGAGAGGAAATACTTATTAAGAGAACGAGGAATACAAAAAATGGAAAAAATAAGAATAAGGCTCCAATCATTTGACCATCGGCTGTTGGACCAGTCTGTCAAAGACATTGTTATTAAAGCCAAAAGAACCGGAGCTCAAGTTTCTGGCCCGACACCCTTGCCAACTCGAATTCACAGATTTTGTGTTCTTCGTTCTCCACATGTGGATAAAAGATCCAGAGAACACTTTGAAATGAGAATCCACAAGAGGTTGATTGACATCAGCGATTACAACAACGAGACCATTGAGGAGCTACAGAAGCTGGATTTGCCTGCAGGTATCGATGTCGAAATTCAAGCCTTTGGAACAGGAGGAGAGTAAGTATGGTCGAAGGGCTGATTGGTAGAAAGATCGGCATGACTCAGACTTTTGACGAGGCTGGGAATGTGGTTCCTGTCACTGTGATCAAAGCGGGTCCATGCACAGTTATCCAGAAAAAGACAAAAGAAAAAGATGGCTATTCGGCTCTTCAATTGGGTTTTGTGGAAGAGACAGGGAAAAAGAGGCCCTCAAAGCCTCTTATCGGTCATTACTCAAAGTCTGGGATTCCTCCTGTCAAAGTCCTGAAAGAGTTTCGATTCAGAGAACAGGCAGAAGTCAAGGAGGGAGACCAGTTTTTTGTGGATGTTTTTCAAATTGGAGATAGAGTTTGTGTAATAGGGACGAGTAAAGGAAAAGGTTTCGCGGGTGTCGTGAAACGCTGGGGTTTTCATGGAGGAAAAGAGAGCCATGGCTCCATGTTTCACAGAGCTCCTGGCTCGATTGGTGCTTCGGCGTTCCCTTCTCGTGTGGTCAAAGGGAAAAAGCTCCCTGGCCAACTGGGGAATCAGAGAGTCACGGTTAAGAACTTAACCGTCATTGAGGCGGATAAAGACAACAACATCCTGATGGTGAGAGGAACTGTTCCTGGAGCCAGCGGAGGTTATCTCATGATCAAAAAGACAGATTTCCGTCCTGAAGAACCAGAACCCGAGCGGGCGAAACCAGAACAACCCAAGCCCGAGCCTCCTAAAGACGAAAAACCAGAGCCGAAAAAAACAAAGGCTGAACAGCCTGAACCAGAAGAAGCCAAGCCTGAAAAACCTGAAGCTGGGAAGCCAGAGGAAGAGACGGCAGAAAAAGGCCAGTCTGAGGAGTCCAAGCCAGAGAAAGCTGAGCCGGAGAAGGGAAAAACTGAGCCCCCTGAGTCCGACGCGGTCGAGCCTAAAGCAGATCAATCAGAGCCAGAACAACCAAAGGAGGAGCCATCCGAGCCGGTTGAATCTGAGTCCGCTCCGCCTCAGCCAGAAAAGGAAAAAAAGAAAGAGTAAGATATGAGCAAGATTCAAATTTTAGACCAAAGCGGGAAGAAAGTCAGCGAGATGAGTGCCCCCAAAGAAGTCTTTTCCTATCCCGTCAAGGAACACCTTCTGTATGAGGCTGTCGTCAGCTTCCGCGCCAACCAAAGACGAGGGACAGCCTCCACTAAAACCAGAGCTGAGGTCAAAGGTGGAGGCCGGAAACCATGGAGGCAGAAAGGGACAGGAAGGGCCCGGGCAGGAAGTAACCGTTCTCCGCTGTGGAGGAAAGGTGGAGTGACTTTTGGTCCGAAGCCAAAAAGTTATTATTACAGTTTACCGAAAAAAGCAAAAAGAAATGCGTTAAAGTCAGTTCTATCCATGAAATTGGCCGAAAAACAACTGCTCATCCTGAAAGCCCTGGAACTCAAGGAACCAAAAACCAAGGATGGAGCTAAGCTATTAGAGGCGTTAAAATTGGATTCCGCATTGATTGTGGATGACCATCAAAATAAAAATCTATTTCTTTCTTTGAGGAATATCCCAAAAGTCAAAGCTGTGGATACAAATTTGATCAATGTTTATGATGTTCTGAGTCACAAGTGGCTTGTTTTTACTCAGAAGTCCTTTGAATCGTTGATGGAGAAATTGAAGCAATGAAGGATCCGTACAAGATTATTTTAAAGCCCGTCATCACTGAGAAGAGTACTTTCCTCAAGGAGATGAACCGTGAAGTCTGCTTTGAGGTTGATCCTAGAACGAATAAAAGTGAAATAAAAAAAGCAGTTGAGCAGCTCTTTAAAGTGAAGGTGGAAAGCGTCAGGATTATGCATAAGAGAGGAAAGCCGAGAAGAGTGGGCCGAACCATGGGAAAAAAGAAAGACTGGAAGAAAGCGTATGTCAAACTCAAAGAAGGGGAAAAAATGATCGAGTATTTCGAGGCAGTCTAAAATGGGAATAAAAACATATAAACCGAGAACATCGAGCATGCGGCAGAAAACAGGCCTCTCTTTCGAAGAGCTGACAACAGACCGTCCCCACAGGCCTCTTCTCCAGCCTCTTCCCAAATCAGGGGGGCGCAACTCACGCGGGCATATTTCTCTGCGTTTTCGCGGAGGGGGACACAAGCGTCAGTACCGCATCATCGACTTTAAAAGGGATAAGCTCGAAATTCCAGGTGTCGTGGAAACTATCGAGTATGATCCGAATCGATCCGCTTTTATTTCTCTCGTGAAATATAAAGATGGCGAGAAACGGTATATTTTAGCTCCATTGAGTTTGAAGGTCGGCCAGACTATTGTCTCTTCTGATAGCCAGGTTGACATTCTACCCGGTAATGCCATGCCTTTGAAGCGTATCCCCCTTGGAACAATCGTCCACAATATCGAATTAAGGAAGAACAAGGGGGGACAACTAGTCAGGTCTGCGGGGACAGGAGCTCAGATTCTGGCTAAAGAGGGAGATTATGCCCAGATCCGTATGCCTTCCTCTGAGATAAGGAAAATTCATTTGGATTGCCGCGCCACGATCGGTCAGATTGGAAACATGGATTATTCGAATATTTCGATTGGGAAAGCGGGGCGAATCCGGTGGAAAGGAAGACGGCCTCATGTGCGGGGAACAGCCATGAATCCTATCGATCATCCTCATGGAGGTGGAGAAGGCAAGGCGAAAGGCGGTCGAAATCCTGTGAGCCCCACTGGAAAACCCACAAAGGGATACAGGACAAGACGGAATAAGAGAACGCAATCCTTTATTGTAAGAAGAAGGAGTAAGTAATCATGGGTAGATCTTTAAAAAAGGGCCCTTATTTGGATGAGAAACTCATGAAAAAAGTTGCTGCTTTAGAATCCAAAGGGCAGAAAAGAAAAGTCATCAAGACGTGGGCGAGGCGGTCTACCATTACTCCAGAAATGGTCGGCTTGACGATTGCGGTCCATAACGGAAGAAAATTCATTCCGGTTTTCATAAGTGAAAACATGGTTGGACATAAACTGGGAGAATTCTCTCCCACAAGGACCTTCAAAGGTCATACATCGAAGACAGCAAGAACGATCAGGATGAAAAAGTAAAATGAAGGAAGAAAATATCATTTCACAAGCAGCGGGCAAATACGTGAAGATCGCTCCGCAAAAATGCCAGCTTGTGACTGATTTAATACGGGATAGATACGTTGGAGAAGCTTTGACCATTCTTCGTTTTTCAAAGAAGAAGAAGGCCAGCGCTATAGTTGAGAAAGTCCTTCGCTCGGCCATTGCCAATGCTCAACAGAAGACTCCGGATATCGATGTGGATAATCTGTATATATCCAGGATATTCGTTAATCAAGGCCCCCAGATGAAGAGGTGGAAAGCGGCTCCAATGGGAAGAGCGGCTCGGATTTTAAAAAGGACAAGCCATGTCCATATTTCTTTAGAAGAGAGGAAAGGGAGATAAAAAGTGGGACAGAAAACACATCCTCATGGATTCCGGTTAGGATTCAATAAACAATGGAGTTCCCGTTGGTTTTCAAAAGGACAGGAGTACTGTCGGTTTGTTCATGAGGATCTTGAGATGAAAAAACTCGTCAAGGAGCGGTATTATCACGCGGGTATCGCTGAAACTGGCATCGAACGAGTGGGCCCCAAAGTCCGAGTCATTATTCAAACAGCCCGGCCTGGTATAGTCATAGGTCGAGGCGGGAAGGAAATCGAAAACTTGAAAACTCTCCTCCAGGAAATTGTGAAGAAAGAAGTGTACATCGATATCAGAGAAATCGATAAGCCCGAGCTCAATGCTCTATTGGTGGGGGAGGGGATCGCGATCCAACTCGAAAAGAGGATCGCCTATCGTCGAGCGATGAGAAGAGCTGTGGATATGGCTCTGAAGATGGGAGCGAAGGGGATCAAGGTGATGTGTTCGGGAAGATTGGGGGGAGTGGAGATTGCCCGGTCCGAATGGTACCTGAAAGGTCAACTGCCTCTTCAAACATTGAGGGCGGATATTGACTACGGTTTTACAGAGGCTTTCACGACGTATGGACAGATTGGAATAAAGGTCTGGATCTACAGGACAGATATGGAGAAGCCAAAGATGACTTCTCAAACAGCTGAGGTGGAGGAGATTTAGTCATGTTGATGCCCAAAAAAGTCAAATACAGAAAACATCAAAGAGGAAGGATGCGGGGGCTTCCACGAAGAGGATCTTCACTTGAGTTTGGAGAATATGGTCTTCAAGCTTTGGAGCCGACTTGGTTGACTGCACGCCAGATTGAAGCCGGCCGGATCGCCATCACCCGTCACGTTAAAAGGAAAGGAAAACTCTGGATTAGAACTTTTCCCTGGAAACCTGTCACAAAAAAGCCTACGGAAGTGAGGATGGGAAAAGGCAAAGGAGATCCTGAATTCTGGGTAGATGTGATAAAGCCAGGGAAAATACTCTATGAAATTGAAGGAGTGGCTGAGAACACTGCCCGAGAAGCGATGCGCCTGGCTGCCCATAAACTCCCGTTAAGAACGAGATTTATTTCAAGAGAGAGCAGGGAATTGAGATGAAAGCAAGAGAATTAAGAGATTTATCAGAAGAGGAATTGAAAAGCAAGGAAGAAGAAGTCAAAGACCAGCTTTTTAAATTGAAATTCCAACACACGTTAGGCCAGCTGGAAAACGCAATGAAACTCAAAAATCTCAAAAAAGATATCGCCAGGATAAAAACCATATTGAGAGAAAAAAGTGAAGGGAAGAAATAGAGAATGGAAAAGAACGAGGTAAGAAAAACGACAAAGGTCGGCGTTGTTGTCGGTAGTCATACAAAGAAGACGGCGGTTGTTCTCGTTGAGCGTCCGGTCAGACATTATTTATACAAAAAGATCATAAAGAGAAGGAAAAGATTTCTCGTTCATGATGAGTATGAAAAGTGCAAAGTTGGAGATACCGTTAAGATTATTCAAACGAGACCCATAAGCAAGAAAAAAAGATGGCGCATTCAGGAGATTGTCGGATTATCCCCCAGCGAAATGGAAAAAGAGACTGAGGAAAAGAAAGAATGATCCAAACAGAAACTATGCTCAGAGTGGCTGACAATTCCGGTGCCCGGCGAATTCTATGCATCACTCCTCTGGGAGGAGGAGTTGGAAAGAGTGCGTCTATCGGAGACATCATTTCAGCGACGGTGAAAGAGGCTGAGCCAGAGAGTAAGATTGCCAAAGGAAAGGTCGTGCGGGCTGTCGTCGTCCGGACAAAAAAGGAGGTTCGGCGCAGAGACGGTTCTTACATTCGCTTTGATGATAATGCGGCAGTCATCATCGATCGCCAGGGAGAGCCGATCGGAACGCGTGTTTTTGGCCCGGTAGGAAGAGAATTGAGAGAAAAAAAATTCATGAAAATTATTTCCCTGGCTCCGGAGGTACTCTAATGAACACACTCAGCTTAAAGAAGAATGATGTCGTTGTCGTGATAAAGGGACGAGATAGAGGGAAAACCGGGAAGATTTTAAAAGTCATTCCGGAAAAAAACAGGGTTGTTGTGGAGAAAGTGAATTTTGTCAAGGAATTCATCCGACCTGACCGGAGCAAAAACATTCAGGGAGGAATCATGGAAAGAGAAGCTCCCATCCAAATATCAAACTTGAAGCTTTTTTGTTCTGAGTGTGGTCAAGGAGTGAGGATAAAAAAAATGACATTGAAAGATGGGAGCAAAATCAGAGTTTGCAGTAAGTGTGAGACAAACTTAGAGAAACAATAATGAGGGAAGAAGTATGAGTCGCCTTTTCGAGAAGTACAAAAAAGAGATTGTTCCAGAGCTCCAGGAGGAGTTTTCGATAAAGAACAAAATGGCTGTTCCCCGACTGGAAAAAATTGTGATCAATATCGGTGTCGGAGAGGCCATCCAAAACATAAAGCTTTTAGATACGGCCAAAGAAGAGTTGAGTATCATCACTGGCCAGTGGGCTGCAACCGGCAGAGCGAAAAAATCAATTTCGTCATTTAAGCTTCGTAAAGGGCACGCCATTGCTTGCTACGTGACTCTGCGAGGCAAGAGGATGTACGAGTTTTTTGACCGTCTGGTCAATATCGTCCTCCCCCGTGTAAGGGATTTCAGGGGTGTGTCTCCACGCGCGTTCGATGGGCGTGGAAATTACACGTTAGGTATGAAAGATCAGTTGGTTTTCCCTGAGATTGATTATACAAAAGTCGAGAGACAGCGAGGTATGAATATCACGATTGTCACCTCAGCGAAAACCGATAAAGAAGGCCAAGCCCTTCTTAGAAAAATGGGAGTTCCTTTTAGAGAAGCTTAGGAAGGGAAAAATGAGTCGAAAGTCATCTATGGCAAAATACTTAAGAGAACCAAAATATTCAGTCAGGAGGAAAAGACGCTGCCGGATATGCGGTCGTTCGAAAGGGTATTACCGGAAGTTTGACATGTGTCGATTGTGTTTTCGAGAGCTCGCACTTAAAGGCGAAATACCGGGAATAATAAAAGCATCATGGTAATATTTTGGAAAGGATGAGATTATGAGTTTAACCGACCCCATAGCCGATATGCTAACGAGGATAAGAAATGCGGCAAAAGTCAGGAAGAAAGACGTGAGCATCCCTTCTTCACGGATGAAGGTTGAAATTGCTAAAGTCTTGAAGGATGAAGGATATATCAAAAACTATAGAGTGATCGGAGATAAAAAACAGGGAGTTTTAAGTATCACTCTCAAGTATTCCGATGACCGTCAGTGCGTTATCACCGGGCTGAAAAGAGCCAGCCGGCCAGGGTGTCGCGTTTACTGCAAGGCGGACTCCATTCCTAAAATCCTCGATGGACTGGGAATCGTGATCTTATCAACCTCTAGTGGAATAGCCACAGGGAAGAAATGCGAAGAGCTTGGCGTTGGAGGAGAAATTTTGTGTTATATTTGGTAACCCAAGAAAAGAAGGAAATATAAGATGTCTCGAGTTGGAAAACAGCCTATAGTTTTAGCCGAAGGGGTGAAGGTGAACATCTCACCCGAAAAACTCGAATTCGAGGGCCCCAAAGGAAAGCTGACGTCGCCTTTGCTTCCCGGGATAAAAGCGGAGATTAAGGATAACCAGCTGACTCTCACCAGATCGGATGATTCTAAGGAGCATCGGTCCTCTCACGGCTTGTGCAGGAGTTTAGCCTTTAATGCGGCTGTTGGCGTTTCAACCGGATTTTCCAAACAGCTGGAGATAGTCGGAGTGGGGTATCGAGCCAAGCTGGATAAAGGCAAATTGGAGTTGAGCCTGGGATACTCCAAACCTGTCATGTATGAGATTCCAAAAGATATAGAGGTCGTTCTGGAAAAGCCGACTTTGATTACTGTTACAGGAATAGATAAACAGCGAGTGGGTCAAATCTCAGAAGAGATCCGCAGTTTTCGCAAACCGGATCCCTACAAGCTCAAAGGGATTCGCTATGTGGGTGAGCGTTTGATCAAGAAAGAACGTAAGGCGGTGGTTGCCGGTGTATAAAGATAAAGCTTTGATAAAGAAAATAGCGAAGGACCGGATTCGAAAGAGGATTCGAAATAAAATTCGGGGAACTTCTGAAAGACCCAGAGTTCATGTGTTCAAGAGCAACCGCTATGTTTACACACAGGTCGTTGATGACGTGGATAATCGGATTCTGGCTTCCGCCTCAACTTTAGAAAAAGAATTTAAACAGAAAAACAAGAATTTCAAGAACGTTGAAGCCTGTCAGGTGCTCGGTGAGATGCTGGTTAAGCGGTTGAAAGCGAAAAAGATCGAAAGTGTGATTTTTGACAGAGGAGTTTATCACTATCATGGCCGTGTCAAGGCCTTAGCTGAAGCCATGAGGAAAGGTGGCCTCACTTTTTAAAAGGCAAACCAAGGAGGATAAGGAGTGGCTGAAGAAGAAAAAAAAGAAGAAATAAAGGAAGAGCCTAATAAAGAAGAGCCGGGAGCTGAGCTTCCAGAGGAAGTCATCCAGGAAGAGACCGAAAAAGCTGAAGAGGCTCTAGAGAAAGAGGAAGACGAGATAGAAGAAGAGGAAGAGCAAGGAGAAGAAGAGGAAGAGCAAGGAGAAGAAGAGGAGGAGGAGGAAGAAGAGGAAGAAGAAGAGGAGATCGAGCTCAAAGACCAAGTGATTTCCATTCGAAGAGTCACGAAGGTGGTCAAGGGTGGGAAGAATCTCAGTTTTTCGGCTCTGGCAGCAGTGGGAGACGAAAGGGGCACAGTCGGGATAGGAAAAGGGAAGGCCCGGGAGGTTCCCATGGCGATTGCCAAAGCCGTGGAAGATGCAAAAAAGAAAATGATAAAAGTGCCTCTGGCGGACACGACGGTTCCTCATTTTATAAAAGGAGAAGCTGGTGGCGGTGTGGTTATCCTTCGGCCAGCATCAAAAGGAACGGGCGTCATCGCGGGTGGAGCGGTGCGGACTGTCATGGAACTGGCCGGCATCAAAGATATTTTAACAAAATCAATACGCAGCAATAATCCTGTGAGCGTGGCTCATGCCACGATGGATGCGCTAAGGAGACTGAAGGATCCGGATGCAGTTTCAAAAAATAGAGGAAAGGCAAAGGATAGGATATGGCAGTAAAAAAACCTCAAGCGGAAAAGGCTCAGACCAAGGTGAGTCAGAAACCGAGCTCGGCAGACGTCAAGTCTGAGGGAAACTTTCTCAAAGTGAAACTGGTCCGCAGTCTTGTCGGGCGTCCGAGGAAACAGAGGGAAGTCGTGAAAGGACTTGGATTACGAAAAATGAGCTCAGAAGTCATTCGTAAGGATTGTCCCGAGATCTGGGGAATGATCAATAAAGTCTCACACTTAGTTCAAGTGGAAGCAGTGGAGAAAAAATGAATTTAAGCAGTCTTCATCCAGCCAAAGGTTCTAAAAAGTCTAGGAAACGAATCGGACGAGGTCCAGGTTCCGGGCATGGCAAAACAGCCGGTCGCGGGACGAAAGGACAGAAGTCTATTTCAGGATATTCACGCAAGCGTGGATTTGAAGGGGGACAGATGCCTCTTCATCGAAGGCTTCCGAAAAGAGGCTTCACCAATATTTTCAAAAAGGAATACAGCGAAATCAACCTGGATAAGCTGGGACAGATAAAAAAACAAGAAATCAAACTCAAGGATCTGAAAGCGGCGGGCATTATAAAGAAAGAATCGGAAATCATTAAAGTTTTAGGAAGAGGGGATATATCCTCGTCCAAAACCATACATGCCCATAAATTTTCTCGCTCGGCTTTGAAAAAGATTGAGAAAGCGGGAGGGAAGGCAATCCTTATTGGAAGTGAATAATGTTAGACAGCATTCGGAACATCTTCAGCATCCCAGACCTTAGAAAAAGAGTTATTTTCACTTTGCTCCTCCTTGCAGTCTATCGCATCGGCTGGCAGATTCCCAATCCCGGGATAAGCCCGGATGCCCTGCAAGAGTTTTGGGAAGCTCAGAGGGGAACCATTCTTGGTTTTGTCGACCTTTTCTCCGGTCAGAATATGTCCAAGATGACGATTTTCGCCCTGGGGATTATGCCCTATATCAGCGCCTCCATTATCCTCCAGCTGCTACAAGTTGTCTGGCCTTATTTGGAACGGTTATCCAAGGAAGGAGAACTCGGAAGGAAAAAAATCACGCAATACACAAGATACGGAACCATCTTAATTTGTGCGATTCAATCTTCGGCTATCGCCTGGTGGCTGCAGACCCAGACCAGTCCCAGTGGTGCCCCCATAGTTCCTAATCCTGGTGCGGGATTTATATTTTTAACAGTATTGACTTTAACAACAGGTACGGTGTTCGTCATGTGGCTGGGAGAACAGATTTCTGAACGCGGTATCGGAAACGGAATATCCCTGATCATATTTGCTGGAATCGTGGTGAGTTTCCCGCGTATGCTCCAGAATCTTTTAGGTGGATTGAGGACTGGAGACGTCACTCCCATAAAGCTCATCTTCTTGTTTGCGATCGCGGTGGTCGTTGTGGCTGTTATCGTTTTTGTCGAGCGGGGGCAGAGGCGGATTCCTGTCTCTTACGCGAAAAGAGTCGTCGGACGAAGGATCTATGGAGGGCAAAGTACGCATCTTCCATTAAGGGTCAATACGGGCGGAGTTATCCCCATCATTTTTGCAGCCTCGATCATAACCATTCCCGCGACGATCGCCTCATTCGTCAGAAATCCGACTGTCCAGAGAATCGCCCTCCAGTTTAATCCTGGTGAGCCTTTGTATAACCTGCTGTATATGGCTGCGATCATCTTCTTCACCTATTTTTACGTATCCATCATCTTCAATCCAACAGATGTCGCGGACAACCTCAGGAAATACGGAGGATTCATCCCGGGAATAAGACCGGGGAAAAATACTTCTGATTTCATAGATAATGTGCTTTCACGAATCACTCTTGTGGGTGCCATCTACCTGGCAATCATCGCCATCCTTCCGGATTTCTTAACGAGGGGATTCAAGGTCAGCTCTTTGCCACTTATCGGAGATTTCTTGAACCAGAATCTGCCCCAGTGGTTCACCCAGGGATTGCAAGTTGAATTCTATTTTGGAGGAACGTCGATTCTGATCGTTGTCGGAGTGGCCATGGATACCATGCAGCAGATCGAGGCGCAGCTTATTATGCGCCACTATGACGGATTCATGCGCCGTGGCCGCTTAAAAGGAAGGAGAGGATGAGAATCATTCTGCTTGGACCTCCGGGAAGCGGAAAGGGCACTCAGGGGAACCTCATAGAGAAAAAATATGGATTGCCGAAAATATCCACAGGGGATTTACTGCGCAGCGAAGTCCGGGAAGGAACACAGCTGGGGAAAGAGGCAGAAGCCAGAATGAACAAAGGCGAACTGGTGGACGATGATATTGTTGTCGGAATGATTAAAAACCGGATTTCCAAGCCTGAGTACCAGAGAGGATACATAATGGATGGTTTCCCACGCAACGTCGTTCAGGCCCAGAGATTAGAAGAAATTGACCCGGATAGAAGAGAGATGGCCATAGAAATCCACTTGAGTGATCAGGCTGTATTAGACAGACTCAGCGCACGAAGGACCTGTCCTGACTGTGAAACCATATATAACCTGAAGAATATGCCTCCAAAGAAAGAGCTCATCTGTGATGTCTGTGAGAAAAGGCTTGTCCTTAGAGATGACGATAAGCCTGAAGTCATTAAAGACCGCCTGAGGGTCTACCATGAACAGACAGAAATCCTTATAGACTATTACTCAAGAAAGAAAGTCTATTTCAAGATTGAAGGCGATGGATCCGTTGAAACCGTTTTTGATAATATTTCTTCTCTTCTGGATAGAGAGCTTGCGAGATCCCAAGAGGTGGGAATACCAAAATGATTATTTACTGCGAAGAAGAAGTGCGCGCCATCGAGAGAAGCAACCAGATTGTCGCCAAAATTTTAAGCGAGTTAGAAGCGATGATTAAACCAGGGATACGGACGAAAGAGCTGGATGAGTGGGCTGAAAAAAGAACTAGAGAAATGGGAGCTATTCCGGCTTTCAAGGGATACAGGGATTATCCGGCATCTCTCTGCACTTCCATTAACGAAGAGATTGTCCATGGGATTCCTTCCTCTCGGTCTCTCCGGGAAGGAGACATTCTCAGCCTGGATTTTGGAGTCCTGTACGAAGGATATTATGGGGATGCGGCCGCGACCTTTCCTGTGGGAGAGATTTCTCCCCAGGCAGAGAAGCTCATCCAGGCGGCTAAAGAAGCATTTTATAAAGGATTGCAACAGATAGAAGTCGGGAAAAGAATATCAGACATTTCTCATGCGATTCAGAGCCATGTTGAATCGCAGGGATTTTCGGTCATCCGTTCTTTTGTCGGTCATGGAATCGGCCTTTCGCTTCACGAAGAGCCACAAATCCCGAATTTTGGTTTACCAGGGAGAGGACTGAAGATAAAACCGGGTATGGTTTTTGCACTAGAGCCTATGATCGCTCTGGGTGATTGGCATGTCGAGATTCTGGATGATAACTGGACAGCGATTACCAAAGACAGAAGTCTTTCCGCTCATTACGAACACACAGTGGCTGTCACTCAGGAAGGAGCTCAGATTTTAAGTCAATTGGATGGAGATAAGAAAAGCTCTTCCTATTTCAAGGAGAATCGGTATGCCTAAAGATGATGTTTTCGAGACTGAAGGCACTGTCATCGAAACACTACCGAACGCCATGTTCCGTGTTGAACTGGCGAATAAGCATGTTATCCTCGCTCATATATCAGGAAAAATGCGAAAACATTTCATCCGGATTCTCCCAGGAGACAAAGTATTGGTGGAGCTTTCACCATATGATTTAACGAAAGGAAGAATCACTTATCGTTTCAAATAAAAGGAAAGCAAATGAAAGTCAGAGCGTCCGTGAAGAAGATTTGCAGGAACTGTCGGATAATCAAGAGAAAAGGCACTATTCGGGTCATCTGTTCCAATCCGAAACATAAACAAAAACAAGGATAATAAGAGGGTAAAATGGCAAGAATAGCAGGAATCACGCTTCCGTCGGATAAGAGGATTGAAATTGGATTAACTTACATTTTTGGGATTGGTCGTTCGAGAGCCAATGATATTCTTCAGGAAGCAAAAATAGATAAAGATAAGAAAGTCAAAGCCTTAACCGAGGATGAAGTCAAGAAGATTCGTGAAATCATTGAAAAGCGAGAGAAAATAGAGGGTGACCTGAGAAAGGATGTCACGCAGAATATAAAAAGGCTGATCGATATAAGTTCTTACAGAGGAATGCGGCATAAGAGGAGACTTCCCGTGAGAGGACAGAGAACCAAGACCAACGCACGGACGAGGAAAGGTCCTCGGGGCCAATCGATAAAGAAGGTCAAGACCAGAGTTAAATAATCAGGAGTGATCAATGCCGAAGGCGAAAAGAAAAACGAGGAAAAAAAAGGTAAAAAAAGAGATAGGATTTGGCGCAGCCTATATTCAATCCACATTCAACAATACAATCATAACCATAACCGACCAGCTGGGGAACACGGTCTGCTGGGCCAGTTCTGGAACATCTGGATTTAAAGGCTCCCGTAAAGGGACGCCTTTTGCAGCCCAGCTGGCGGCCAAGGAAGCATCAATGAAAGCTAAGGAATATGGAGTCAGGTATGTTGATGTGCGTGTGAAAGGACCGGGTGCAGGGAGAGAATCGGCTATTCGGGCTCTCCAGGCCAATGGTTTGGAGATAAAATCCATCAAGGATGTGACTCCGTTACCTCACAACGGCTGCCGTGTCAGGAAGAGAAGAAGAGTCTAAACGAGAGCAGGAATGTAAGGAGAAAAAGATGTCAAGATACAGAGAACCCGTTTGTCGTCTCTGTCGAGGAGAAAAGGTCAAGCTTTTTCTTAAGGGGAGCAAATGCTTAACTGATAAATGCCCGGTGGAACGGAGACTTTATCCTCCGGGAGAACACGGCCGGAGAAGGAGAAGAGTCCTGGGATACGGGCTTCAACTCAGAGAGAAGCAAAAGTTGAAGAGGTATTATGGTATGTCAGAAAAGCAATTCAAGCTATTCTTCCTGAGGGCAGAAAGGAAGAGAGGTGTCACCGGAGAAAACCTTCTCTCAATGTTGGAAAGAAGACTGGACAATGTTATATATCTAGTCGGGTTTTCTCATTCTCGAACCCATGCCCGTCAACTGATTACGCATGGCCATTTCAGAGTGAATGATTGGAAAGTTAACGTCCCTTCTTACCTTGTTGATAAGGGGGATAACATTTTATTCAAAGATAAATCAGCCAAACATGAAGAGTTAAAAGCCATCGTGGATTCAAATAAGAGTAAGACTGTCCCGGGGTGGATAGATGTCGATTGGGAAACCATGCAGGCCAAGATTCTTGATTTCCCCACCCGGGAAGATATCACATTTCCTGTAGAAGAGCACTTAGTGGTTGAGCTTTATTCAAAATAGATTTTATTCTGGTGTCATCGGAAATGCAGAGTATTTAACTCTTAGTTTTTCAGTGATAAAGTTTAATGATAACGGAGGCTGAAAAGGAGGAAGCATGATAGAAACAGGATTTCAGAGGCCGAAATATCTGGATTGTGATTACGATTCTTTAACCGAGACCTACGGCCGCTTTTCGGCCCAACCTTTCGAAAGAGGATTTGGCATCACGGTCGGAAATGCCCTGCGGAGGATTCTTCTCTCTTCGATAACCGGAGCAGCGATTACAGCTGTCCGGATACAGGGAGTTCTCCATGAGTTTTCGAGCATTCCGGGAATAGTGGAGGATGTGACAGATATCATACTGAACATGAAAAGCGTTCCTTTAAAGCTCGAAGGAGAAGAGAATAAAGTGATGACTCTGAAAAAGACGGGGCCGGCTGAGGCAAAAACGTCTGACATCGGGCATGATGCGGATATAGAAATTCTTGATGATAATATCCATATTGCTACTCTGGATAAAGACGGTAAGCTGGATGTAGAAATGATCGTTAAGAATAACAGAGGATATATTTCTGCGGATCTAAATTTCGATAAAGATTTGAGCGTGGACTATATTCCTCTTGATTCTTCTCATTCTCCTGTCCTTAAAGTGAATTACAGAGTCGAACCCGCAAGAGTAGGAAAGAGGATTGACTATGAAAAACTGAATTTAGAGATTTGGACCACAGGTTCGATTTCCCCGATGGATGCTCTCGCTCAGGCTGCAAAAATCATGAGGGATCATTTGGTTATTTTCCTCAATATTGTTGATGAGCCGATGGAAAGGGAACAGGTCACAGCAAAGAAAGAAATCCCGTATCTCTCTCAGCTGGAAATTTTATCAAAATCCATAGACCATCTTGAACTCTCGGTCAGGTCCAACAATTGTCTCAGGTCAGCTGGGATTGAGAAAATCTACGAACTTGTTCAGAAAACCGAAGAAGAACTTTTAAAAACGAAGAATTTTGGGCGTAAATCTCTGTCCGAAATCAAAGAAACTCTCCAGGAACTCGGTTTGGGTCTCAACATCGATCTTCATCCCAGATTATTGGAAAAGATTGAAACAGAGAAGAAAGAGAAGGAAGAAGAGGAGCCTGTTGAATGAGACATCTTGTTAGATGGAAAAAACTGCGGAGAAACACCGCTCAGAGACGGGCATTGTTGCGGAATCTAGTGACGTCTTTTCTGGAAAAAGAACGCATCAACACAACTCTGGCCAAGGCTAAAGCCACAAGACCTCTGGCGGAGAAAATGATCACCCTAGCCAAGAGAGATACTCTTCATGCCAGGCGGCAGGCGTTGAGATTCATCTACAAGAAGCCTGTAGTGAAAAAACTTTTTGAAGAGATTGGACCTCGCTTTAGTGAAAGACCTGGGGGATACACAAGAATCGTAAAGGTCGGTCCTCGGGCAGGAGATGGGGCGGAAATGGCCGTGCTCGAGCTAATCGGTTCTGAATTCAAGAAAAAAGAGAAAAAGAAGAAAGATATTAAAGAAAAATTAAGGCAGAAAAAATAGGCCCGAGACTGACTTTCTTTTTTCCTAAATAGCTGATTTCTTTTGTAACTGTCAGCAGAAAATTTATCTTCGGGGAAGAATATTATTGGCCGTTAACGGCTGAATAGGGGAATTTTCCTGAAATCCGCTAATCTTTAGGGATGACCCAGAGTTCCTGACCAGGATAGATTTTCGATCTCCGACTCAATCCATTGATCTGCAGAAAGGTGTTGAGGTTCATTCCAAACGCACGTGCGATTTCAAAAGGGGTATCCCCGGACTTGACTGTATAGGTAGTGGCTCCTTCAGGCTTACCTGATTGGATCACTATTTTTTGGCCAACATCCAGGTTGTTGTTTGTGAGAGAATTGTCCTCTTTTATCTTTTGGATAGTCGTGTTGTAATCCCGGGCAATTTTAGAGAGAGAATCTCCCCGCCTGACAACATAAATAAGCTTTTCCCCTTCTTTAATGAGTGGAGGAGGAGAAGCGTAGCTTATTGAACTTCCTCGAACCGGGATTTTAAGCCTCTGGCCTGGCCTGATGAAATTAACGCTTCTCAACCCTGTCAACCGCGCAATGGCACTGACGCTCGTCCGGTAACGCTCCGCAATCTCGGAGAGAGTCTCCCCCCGTCGGACATAATGATTTATGTAGGTGTTTAAAGGAGGGATGTAGCGAGGCAGCGTGTTGATAGAGGCAAGTGTCTGCTCGCCCAAACCCGCTGGAACCTTTAAGAGGTATTCGCCGTCAGGAGTGGATTTTTGACGGAGTTCCGGATTGAGTGTTGCCAGTTCTTCAGCCTCCAAACCCAGAGCTTCGGAGAGAGAGGAGAGCCTTACCGGTTTGTTGATAGATATAGTTTCGTACTGAAGAGGAGGGTCAGGAGTGGGAAGGTCGAAGCCGTATTTTTCCGGATTGTTAATGATAAGGAGGGTGGCGATAAAACGGGGAACGAACCGTGCCGTCTCACGGGGAAGCTTAAGATAGAGGTCCCAGAAATTGTCGAGGTAATTTATCGCCTGAGACCGAATGATTCTTTGGACTCTGTACTCTCCACAGTTGTAGGCAGCCAGGGCAGTGGTCCAGTCACCGAAATGGGTATGGAGCTCGGTCAGGTATTTTACGGCTGCTCGGGTTGATTTAATCGGATCCATTCGTTCATCGACATGCTGGTCCCTTTTTAGACCGAATCTGTTTCCTGTCGAGGCGATAAACTGCCAGAGTCCCAGAGCTCGTGCCCGGGAGAAGGCTCTGGTGTTAAACCAGCTCTCGATCATCGGCATCCAGGATAGCTCTTCAGGGAGTCCGGCTCTGCGTAGCTCCTCCAAGATTATTGGCCGATAGCAACCAGAGCGTTTGAAGCTTAATTCGAATAACTTTCTCTCTCCTTCCTGAAAAAGTTTGATTTCTTTCAAAACGTGTTCATTCTCTTCGATGGGGATGGACTGATGGTTGTTCCCGACTGCTGTTTCCTGGGAGGCGTAGATTTCCTGGATTCTCTGCGCAACCATGAGTCTGAGTTCGTTTTTTTCCTGGATGAGAGGGCTATCAGGGGGGAGATGGAGTTTCAGGATGAGGCTGTACGCCTCGTCAAGAGCGGCCAGGGCTGTGTCTAGATCTCCCTTGTCCCAGGCAAGCTGGGCATCCTGGTAGGCATACAGGGCTTCCTCTAGGATGACCTGGGGGTCATTTGCCTTTACTGCTTTCTCTTCCTTTATCTCCTCTACTTGTTCGGTGCTCTCCTCTTGAAGAAGAGATTCTTGGACAGTCTGGTTTTTTTCTTCTTCAAGCGTGCCTTCCTTCTCGTCAGTTAAGGCTGCCTGAGAAACCAGATTTTCTTCAGGAATTGAGAGTGGAGTGGCTGGTGTCTTGTTTGGAGTTTTCTGGAAGATGGAGCAGCTCCAAAGGCAAATGAGAGCGAGCGCCAAGGGAACAACACAAAGAAATCTTTTTCTTCCCAATTTTGTACCTATAAGAGTAAATTTATAGCATTTTAGGGGTAATCGAGTCAAATGATTCAGTGATACCTAAATATACCCGAAATCTGAAAACAAAGTAAATCGCCTTTAGGGATGAAATGCAGAGTGATTTTTCTCACCCGGAAAGATGGGTTGAGATGAGAATGAAAAAACGGGGACGTTCCCCAAGGTGCCACCTTAGCCGAATAAGCTCATCTTCCCATCATTACCTTAAACATGACTGGCTGAAATAGAAGGACTATTTAGCTAAGATGGCAACTTGGGGAATGTCCCCAATCATTTATTGGTTGTTTTTTGATGCCAGTTCCAGGCCGTCTCAATGATGGTCTGTATATCCGAATGAGAGAGTGTCCAGCCGAGGATCTTCTCGGCCTTTTCTCTGGAGGCGAGAAGCACAGGGACGTCTCCTTTGCGCCGCGGTCTTTCTTTATACGGCACTTTATGTCCGGTAACTTTTTCAGTTTTTTTTATGACTTCCAGGACAGAATAGCCTTTATTCGCTCCGAGATTGATGAATTCACTGCGAGCTGACTCGAGGAGCCACTGGAGTGCAAGAACATGGGCTTTGGCCAGGTCAGTGACATGAATGTAATCCCTGATCGCTGTTCCGTCTTCCGTGGGGAAATCTGTTCCGTAGAGCTCAAGGCTCTTTTTTTTCCCTAAAAGAAAGAGAAGGATGTTGGGGATGAGGTGAGTTTCAGGTTCGTGCATTTCTCCCAGAAGACCCTCTGGGTCGGCTCCGGCCGCGTTAAAGTAGCGCAGAGAGATAAATTTCAATCCATACGCTCTTTCGTAATCTTCGAGGATTTTTTCGACAAAGACCTTTGTCTGTCCGTAAGGATTGACCGGATTTAAGGGGTGATTTTCCGGAATCGGAATCTGGAGAGGGATGCCGTACACGGCTGCGCTCGAGGAGAAAATGAAGGCTTTGACTTCGGCTTCCAGAACCGCATCCAGGAGGTTCAGGCTGCTGGTCAGGTTATGAGTATAGTATTTGAGAGGATTCGTGTAGGATTCTCCGACCTGAATGAGAGAGGCAAAGTGGAGGACAGCTCCTATCCCCTTGGAGCGAAGGGCGTTCATGATGGAATCCTTATCCGTGAGGTCGCCTTCAACAAGTTCTCCCCCGACAATAAGTTCTTTTTTTCCAGTCGAGAAATTATCGAAAACGACGACTTCGTACCCCTCCTTGAGGAGTTCTTTCACAGTGTGAGACCCGATGTAACCGGCCCCTCCTGCCACAAGCACCTTCATGGGCGTTTCCTCTCGATGATTTTTTTGGCTATCCGCAGACCTTGCTTTTTGGTTTCGAACTCGTTGTCGAGCTGTTGTTGGTAGAGTTCTTTAAGGATGCGGCCCATCTCAGGACCGGGAGCGATTCCCATCTTGATCAGATCTCGGCCCATGATCAGGGGCTGGATGGTTTCTTTGGTGACGTTGAGTTCCTTGAATTTTTGGAGAAGCCATCTGGCTTCGCTGTCCAATCCTGAGACCGGGATTTCCTCTCTTCCTGCGCGGTCAGCCGCGTCGAGATAGACAAGAAGTTCGATTTCTCCGTTGATCTCTGCGGCCAAGCGGTTAAAGGCTTTTTTTGTGACGATGTCCCTGTTCTGCCATAATTCTGATGCCCGATGGTGGCACCTGATGAGCGAAAGAACTGTTTTCCTCAACTTGAATCCGTTGTAAGAGAAAATCCTCTGACGGGTAAAGATTTTCTTCGTGATTTTCTCGCTCAGTATATCGTGGCCGTTGTTGGTGATTACCATCCTGCCTTTCTTGAACTCCCACTCAGCTGTTGAGGGCTTGCCCACGTCGTGATAAAGGGCAGCGAGAAGAAGCGCGAGTTTTCTCGCTGGGGAGAGTTTTTTAGCGTCGGCCAATCTTTTCGCTTGATCCACCGTGAGCTTGGTGTGGTGCCAGACAGTGTGGTGTCCGTACTCGTCTTTCTCAGGATGGAAAAGAGAGTCCTGGATAGAAAGGGTCAGGCTGTAGAGTTCTGGCAGGAGCTGGCGGAGGACTCCGAGTTTGAATAAACCCTCAAGGCCGACTGAAGGGAGGGGAGAATGGAGAAGAATTTTTTGAATCTCCTCGTTCACCCGCTCGACACTGAGTCCGGATAGGTCAATTTCTCTGGAGACAGTATAGATCTCCTTGTCGATTGAGAATTCGAGGACAGAGGCGAAGCGAGCCGCCCGGAGCACTCGAAGTGGATCATCAGGGAACGCTCCTGGATTTGTCAGCCTTATGATTTTTGCTTTGGTGTCATCCGCTCCCCCGAAGGGATCGATCAGCGTGTTGTCTGCAAGCCTTAATGCCATACTGTTGCAGCGAAAATCCCGTCTTTCGAGGTCTTTTTCGAGGGGAAGCTCAGGGTCGGCCGAGATGATAAAATCCTTGTGGCTTTTGATCCCTTTTCCGGTTGGCTTATCCTTTCTCGGCAGAGCAATATCATATGTTTTTTTCTGAATGGTAAACTTGATCACGCCAAAGCTTTTTCCGACAAGGTCGACCTTCCCGAAAGGTTCGATTTTTTTTATTATGTCCTCGACACTGTGCCGGATTATGAGAAGGTCAACCTCTTCTGTTGGTTTTTCTCTGATGAAGTCTCGCACGAATCCGCCGACAGCATAGACATCTCCTGCAAAATGCTGGATGAAAAATTCTTTATCGCGAAACTCAGCCTGTAATTTCTTCATGCTACCCATTATTTATCATTGATCTGAGAGTCATACATTCAATCTTTCTGAAATCCCTGCAGTTGTGTCCTATTATAAAAGCAGTTTCCCTCTGGATTCAAACCTTTTTTAAAGAAATTTCAAGGGTTGTTCTCTTGGGCCTGTTAGTGTATCCTTTATGACTTAGAGGAAGAAGTGGCGAAATTGAGAAAAATCAGTTGGCTCCTGGCATTCATTTGCATCCTTTCGGGCCTGGCAGAATCCAGGTCTCTCCAAGATGACATCAAGATATCCTTGAAGGAAACAAGGATCAAGGACTTCAGTATGTCTGGTTTATCCTATGTGTTCTATGTGAATATAGCGAATTCTTCCTCTTCCGCCTATTATCTCACGGCTTACGATTATCGCTTTCTCGTCAACCAGCAGGAATACTTCCGCCTTCAAAGGTCGCTGGATAAAAGGATCGAAATCGAGCCAAGGAAGAGCAAACTCCTCTCCTTCCCCATCAAGATAACATTTGCCCATCTTTTTCGACTCGTCGAGGGAATCGAGGGGGAAGGGAATCTAGAAGGAAATTGGACTGGAACCATGTCCTTTTCCGATGCCAAAAGGGACCGGGGAAGTCTGCTCTTTGATTTTTCCGGAGAATTTCCTGTCATCAAAAAACTTGAGTTCAAATTCCTTTCTCTTCAGTTGAAAGACCTGACGATCGGAGGTGCGGACACACGTTTTGAGGCGAGTCTAGTCAATCCCAATATCTTTGATGTCCTAATAGAAAAGATCAGCTATAAGTTCTATCTAAGGGACAGCCTGATCCTTGAGGAAACAGTGAGTGGAGGGAAGACTATCGTTAGCCGCGGAGAACAGTCTTACTCCTTTCCTATGCTCATAAATTTTTTTGAAGTGGGGAAGGACGTGTACACCATGCTCCAAATGAATTCCTCCCTGTGCCGGTTTACAGGTGAAATCGAGGTGCGGACGGAATGGGGCCGAGTGAAAATTCCTTTTGACCAGACTGGAAGAGTGACCATCGCCAGAACTTCATGAACTGAGTTCTTCGTTATCCAATGATTAGTGTCATCATCCCCACATATAATCGGGCATCCTGTTTGGGCGAAGCGATTCAATCCGTTCTGGACCAGGATCACTTCCTGCGAAACGGCCCCTCTTCTTTTGAGCTCCTGGTGGTGGATGACGGTTCAACCGATAGTACCGGAGATGTCATTCGCTCTTTCGGGGAAAAAGTGAAATATCACTTCCAGCCGAATAGAGGAGTCAGTGCGGCCAGAAATAAGGGGCTTGACCTTGCCCAGGGAGATTATGTTGCATTTTTAGACTCGGATGACCTCTGGGAGAAAGAAAAGATTGGCATCCAGCTGAGCTTCATGAAAGCATTTCCTGAGGCCAGGGTGTGCTATACTGAAGAATCCTGGATCAGGCGAGGAGTTTTCGTCAATCCCAAGAAAAAGCACCGGAAGTACTCAGGATGGATCTTCGATAAGGTATTGCCTCTCTGTCTGTTAAGCCTCTCTTCGGCCTTTTTCAGGAAGGAAATTTTTGATGAAATCGGAAGGTTTGACGAAGAATTGCCCGCCTGCGAGGATTACGACCTGGGCATCCGGATAGCGGCGAAATATCCTGTCCACCTGCTGCCTAAAGCGCTGATCATCAAGCGAGGAGGCCATGCCGACCAGCTTTCGAGAAAATTCTGGGGGATGGACCGATTCAGAGTGATCGCATTAGAAAAAGCCCTGTACCTTGACCTGACACTTCCTCAAGAAAGGCTTGTCAGGCAGGAGTTGGTGAAGAAATATCGTATCTTGGCTAAAGGGTACGAGAAGAGAAACAAGCACGAAGAAGCGGGGGAGTGTATGGCCCGCATAGAAAAATACAGGCCAAGAGAGCCAAATTTGGAAAAGGAGGAGAAATGAGTGTTTTAAAAGTCATCCAAGAAAGACGAAGTGTGCGAAGGTATAAAAAAGACCCTATTCCTGAAGACGTTCTTCAGCGTGTACTTGAGGCCGCGCGTCTGGCTCCGTCAGGGAAAAATTATCAGCCCTGGAAGTTCATCGTCGTCCAGAATGAGGAGTTGAAAGAGAAGTTGGCCCAGGCATCTGCGGAGCAGTTTTTCATGGCTGAAGCCCCGATAATCATCGTAGGATGTGGATTTCCCGATGACTGCTATTCCAGAATGGGACGTTACATGAAATCCTGGCCTGTAGATGTGACGATTGCTCTCGAGCATCTCATCCTCCAGGCTACAGAGGAAGGTTTGGGGACATGCTGGATTGGCTCTTTTGAGGAAGAGGAGGTTAAGTCCATCCTCAACGTCCCTGAAGATGTCAGAGTATTGGCTCTGACGCCCCTTGGCTATCCTGATGAGACAGCCCCGTATCGCGGCCGAAAAAGGCTGGATGAGATTGTCTCTTATGATGGATTCTAAAGTGCAAGAATAAAATGGAATAAAAGGGGCACCAAAGAGACCGTTCCTTTTCTCTCTGTCTGCAGAACAACATTAAACGCTGTTTTTTCAGAGCCCAGGATAGGGCCCGTTTTTAGCGGCGGCCTCCTTTTCGCTTAGAAAGTGGCCCGGCTCTTCGACTGAAAGCTTCGCAATAAATAATGGCGGCCGCATCTCAACATTTCATTAATTTGGAATCAGGCCGTATCAAGGTTTCAGGATACAGGACTCAATCCAGGGCACATGTCATCAACTTTAACGAGGCCTGATCCCGTTTAACACACAAATGTTAAGATGCGACTCTTTTATTCTTTAGAACCAGTAGTTCAATCCCAGAGAGAACTGGTATCCGCTCAGGTCAAAAGCCTCGAAGCCCTCAAAAGAGGCGTCAGGGCCTGTCCTGAATTTCCCTTGAGCATAGTTGTATTTAAATTCTGCCTCAAAAGTAAATCTTTGCGCGACAGGGATCATGAGTCCGGCGAACGCTTGATATCCGAAGGTGAACCGACTGTCTTCTCTAAAATAGCTGGGATAGACGGGATATATTTGTGTGTCCGCACCGTAGATCCATGTATCGTCAGCAAAATCAACCACGTCGCCTTCGAGCCTGACATACCAGATGTATAGACCGACTCCTCCTCCGATATAGGGCATGAATTTCCCTCGTCTTCCCATGGGATAAAGCTTCATTGAAAACTGAATCGGAGTTATCGACACATTAAAACTGTGGATAATGTTAAACATTTCATCTGGGAAAAAGTCCTCTTCCAAGCCGGTTGGAAAGGCAAAATCAACGGGTTCTCCGAAGATGCTGCCATCGACGCCAAAATAGTCGTTGTAGACTCCTCCCTTGTTTTTGAGATAGCCATCAATTCCGAGCGTGAAACTCAGCTGTTTGGTGACGAAGTATTCATAAGAAAAGCAAAAATTTGAGTTGTAGTAGTGGGATTTTCCAAAGTCCATTTGATCGAATTCAATCTGCCAGAGGTCGCTGTCGGCACGTGGGATGAAAAATCCGATTTTAATGGTGATGATCCCAGAGAAAGCCAGACTCGGAGTCAATAGAATCAACGCTAAAAATAAAAGCACGCTTTTTTTCATTTTATCTCACCTCACATCAGACATTATGCAAAAGTTATGCCAAATCGAATTTCAGGGGAAACTTTCCTGCTCAATGTGTCTAAAAAAGGTCAACTGTCCTCTTTCAAATCCTGTTTATTTTTCATTAGATAGTTGATTATGAATCAGATAGCCAGGAGAGTCAAGTTTAAAGAGATAAAAGACCAATGATTGTGGCCTATGAGGAGTCGCATCTCTGCATTAAAAATGCGCAGACTTTCTCGATTTAATCTTTACACTTCTCTTCCTTCCTTTTACTATAGATTAAGAAATGACAAATGAGACAAGAGTCCTAAAAATAGACCCGCAGCGAGTGGAGCCGGCTACAATGAGCACGATTGTGGAAATCCTGCAAGGAGGGGGAGTCATAGCCTATCCCACCGATACTTTTTATGGTCTGGGAGCCAACTGCTTTTTAGAAAAAGCCATACAGAGAATTTACCGTTTGAAAAGGAGAGAGCCGTCTAAACCTCTTTCCGCTCTCGTTTCTAACAGGAATATGGTCCACAGCCTTGCCGTTGAGATTCCTTCTCTTTTCTGGGTCCTGGCCGACCAGTTCTGGCCCGGACCTCTCACACTTGTCTTGAAGGCCTCGTCTGACTTGCCTGAGGAAATGCTCGGTCCAGGGGAGTCTGTCGGAATCCGCCTCCCTGACCTCGCATGGCTTCAGGTATTGATCGATAAGGCAAAATTTCCCATAACTGCGACTAGCGCCAATATTTCAGGGGAAAGAGAAATCGAAGATCCAAGGAAGATTAAGGACATTTTCTCCGGAATTGTCGATCTCATCGTCGATGGAGGCAAAACAAGAGGAATTCTGCCTTCGACTGTGGTGGATCTCAGCTCTTCCAGGCCTAAAATCCTTAGAGAAGGCGCTGTGCCTCGTTCAGACTTGGAAAAGTATTTCGGAAAAACCTGAAATCTTAGAGGAAAAACTCATCTCCATCAGAGGCCAGGTGAAAACCTTTATCCGCTATCTCCTTCCTGGCGTCTTTCTCTGGATCCAGAGCCAAGTTGGTATGGTTCAAATGAGTGAAATAGATGTGTGTCTGTCCTTTTTTGGCTACTTCTCCTAGAGTTTTCAGGCTGGTCCGGATAAGAGGATGCCCGATCTGAGAAATATCCCGGCCAGGGAGCTCATCCGGGCTGTAAAAGGTTCCATCCAGAAGCGCGATATCGACTTTTTCCGTTTCCTCCACTATCGAACGGTTCCAGGCCTCCCAGCTCTGGATGTCCGTGATATAAAGGAGCTTCTTTTTTTCTCCCGAGATGATAAATCCGACAGTGTCAGAGTATTCATTCCGGTGCGGAACCTCTAAAGGAGTCAGTGAGATTCTGGATGTCAGGGAGAATTCTCTTCCTGGATGAAGAGTGCGGAGAGATATGTTTTCCAGTTGGACGAGTTGACTCCAGGGGCCATTGTCGGACAAAAAGCGTCCCATCCGTGAACTGCAGTGTACAGGAAGCCTTTGAGTCGACATGCCTTCATAGCCGAAAAACATCAGGCCCGTGTAGTGTCCGATGTGCGCATGCGTCAGCAGAACCGCATGAGGGGCATTTTTTCTGCCCCGCTTTTCAGCCCCCATCCGGTCCCGGACAGCATCCGATTGGAGCCGGATATCCGGGGAGGTATCCAGGACGAAATATTTTTTTTCTTCTAGATCGATGAGGCCAAGTGAGGAGATGAGGCGGGAGAATCGGGCATCTTCTCTGGCTCGAAGGCAGTTTGGGCAATAACAGCCTATATGGGGAATCCCCCCATCTTGAGCTGTTCCCAGGACTTGAACAAGAACCCCTGTTTGATCAGGCCTTTTGGCCTGGACTTTTGGATAAATCCTGAAATTTCTCCTGGGATGGAGGAAGCTCAAGCCTGCCCAACCTCCGAGAATCGCCTTGAAGAAGTCCCGTCTCTCTATTTTTTTCATTTTCTTCTCCCTCCCGTGTCTTCCGTTAGAGATTGGCTCTAGTCGTACTCAATAGTAGCGAGTTGAGGGCTCTGAGTCCAGCAGAGAAATTATTTCAGATAGACAATCAGGCAGATATCGCATTTAAGTAGTTGACATTTTTATATGAGATCTGGACTAGAAATTTGATAAAACGATTCTCTTCCATATTGCGTAGGTAAGACACAACTTAGATAACATAGAGGAGCATTCAGGGATGGATGAAGCGACATCGGAAGATTTAGACTTCCCGAATCTCTTTGGAGGGGGAACAGCTGCGCTTTCCCCCTTCCAACGCTCGCCTCGCTTCACTCACGGCTCCCTGCCTCCCCTTCTCGGACTCCATAACTCGTCCTGCGACCAAGGGGGCATACCCCCTTGGAACCCCCAAACATCGTTTC
>Ga0180437_10002852_pt1 | contig 26690 bp, 21 predicted proteins | sample SS_ome_4_FD_132410 | JGI IMG/M metagenome (GOLD analysis project Ga0180437, IMG submission 132410) | Hypersaline lake sediment archaeal communities from the Salton Sea, California, USA - SS_3_D_1 metaG | ecosystem: Environmental > Aquatic > Non-marine Saline and Alkaline > Hypersaline >... | reverse complement strand
CGTACCACAGGTTGTCGGTATTCAAAGAAGTCAGTCTCCGGAACAGGCGGGCGGCCCTGGCGCGGCTCCCTCCTTGGTACTCGGCCAGGGCGGCATAGTACATATACAGCGGCTCGTCAATATCGGCCTGACGAAAATATTCCACCGAGATTTCGGCGAAGTCCCGCTCCAGTTCGATAAAGCCCAAGAGACCCATGTGGTATTTCATGCGGTCAGGATTCCGGCTTTCCCGCAGGGTGTTCATGTAACGGGCGGCAATGGCGAACGCCCTGGTGATCTCCTTTTGCCGGGCGGCGGCCGCAGCTTCCCAAAAATACAGCATGTCGGAATAGTTTTCCTGGTGAAATGTGGGTATGGTCGTCGTTTCCAGTATCGTCCGGCAGTCCATGAGTGCCTGCTCCGCCTCGTCGTACTCCCCCATTTCCACATAGATGGCGCCTTTGGCGATTTCATAGAGGGCCACCTGACTCATCATGTTCTGTATCCGAGCGGCTCGAATGATCTCATCGGCCGCCGCCAGCGCATCGGAGGGTCGTTGCTCGTACAAGTAGGACCGGCAGATCAATCCCATGTCCTCGATACGGCCCTCCGCCGTGGTTTCCATGGCGATGGCTTTTCCGACCGCCTCCCGCGCCGCATCATATTTTTCCAAGAATATCAGGTTGGTGCCGATCTTGAGTTGAGAATCCGCAAAGCCGGGGTCTTTTTCCAGAGCCATTTTGTAGTATTCGATCGCCTCCTCAAAACTTCCCATCTTGGTTTTGAGGTCCCCCATGGAATCGTAGGGATTGGGCTGATCAGGCATGAGTCGGATGCAGTTTTGAAACGCCTCTTCCGCTTCGGCATAGTTTTCCGAAAAAAGATTCGTGTAACCCAGATCGAGATGGCTGGGTGCAAAATCGGAATCAATGGCCAGGGCGTGTTTTTGTTCTCGGATGGCGGCGTCGATATCTCCCTGCAGCCGATAGAATACACCCAGCCGGAAATGGGTGCGTTTGTCTTTAGGATACATCTTCTCAAGCAGCTCGTAGAACTCTATCGCCCGGTCCGGATCGTTCTCCTGATACCAGGCTTGATAGGCCTTGATCATCATCTGCTCCCCTGCCGACACATCCTCCGTCAGCTCCACCGCCCGGGCAAGATCCCGCCAGAGGCTCTCCGGATCGGTGGTGAAGCGGGCGCGGTAGAGATAGGCCAGGGCGAAATCAGGATCCAATTCGATCGCTTGGGTCAAAAGCTCCATGGATCTATCGAGGAGCAGATTTTCACCCACTTCCCGAGCCTTAATAAAGAGACTGCGGGCTTCGCTGGATTTGGATGTGATGGGGACATCGGTCTGTTTCGCGCATCCTGCAATGCCGAACAGCACAGCGAGGAAAACCGCCCCCGCAACCAGGGATTTAGTCATAAATGGGCTGGTGTCTCGCATGACTCTCCCTCCTTGATGTTTTGAAAGATAGAGAAATTCCTCCCTTAGTAACGGCTAAAAATGAAAAATCCGCCTTTTCACTCTCTGTCCTGAATATATGTTCAGGGCCAGGGGATGTCAAATCAGCGGCCTTGGCGTTGACAAAGTGAGGCCAAATTCCTATATTGTGACCGCCGCTTCAAGGCGGCCGGAAAAAGAGGAATCCTCCCGCCCCAAATCGGAAAAAGGCGCGTCATTCTTTCTACGGATCAGGAGGGAATTTTCCTCTGCAGGGAATCAAGACCGTGCGGAGCAAAAGGCATAGACTCGAAGGATTCCTGGAACAGAGGAACATCCAGCTTCATCATAGAGACCGGTTTGTGCGCAGCACGTCCCGCCGGAATCCTCTTGTGCAAATCGATTACTCCCTTGTCCTGGACCAAGACCATCGATTCGACGCACGTATTCTCGGGCTAGTCAAGGATTATATTCGGCGATTCAATCTGAAGGTTTATTTCATCATGGTCAGCTGGTGGGGGAGGGGAGATCGGGCCCTTTGGACCGGGAGGTACCTGCTGAAAACGCTCCAAGAATTCCAACGGGAGGGCCTTTGCGAGGTTCTGTTGAGCTACCAAGCAGCGGATGCCGGACCGTCTGGTTTATGCACTTGGTGCCGGAGAAGGGGAATAGAGGTCTTATATGTCGACCGCTACCGGCTGGTATCACGGAATGGGGAAGAAGTGGTTCCCAAGGGTGTCCCCGGCAAGGCGGAGAATGTGATCAAGAGCATCAAACTGATCGAACGAAAAACAAAGGAGGGAGGCGTCTCCGCCCGCAAGACACTGGTGATCTTTGTCGACGACGATTACACGCAAAATCACTGGGTCAACTACTTTTTACTATTCGCCCCCTGGGTATTATCATTCGGAAAAGATTGCGGCGACCCCGCCCTCAAGTCGGTCATCTCCCGGATCCAGAGAGTCGGCTTCATCAAGAGCGGCAGCCCCAGGATAATCCTACCCTATGAACTCCAGGATGAGATCGTAGGCGGGGAAATCATGCCCCTGGACTACTTGGGGGTTACGCTGGCCGTGCTCGACTTGGCATCCGCCCATCCGCGGTGGCGATCCCCTGACGTTAGATCGGAGATCGAGGAACTGCGACGTAAGCTGAAGAGAATTCAACGCAAAAAACAGATTCTTACGCCGCGAAACCGCGCGGACATTTTGGGTGAGGCACTGAACGAACGGCTGGAAATCCTCTGGCGCGAGAACATCTATCGGGGCGGTCGGGTCACACAACAGTTGGAAGGGATCTTTCGCTATCTCAGCCATAAGAGCCATTGCCGCTGGCTTCGCCAACTCACTTTCATCCTGCATGGAGATCAAGGCGCTCCCTTGGACGCCTGGTTGAAATATTCTCCCTTTGGTGGCTATGCACTCGAGATCAGCCTGCTCATCCAGGCCATGTGCGATAAGGCTTTCGAGAATCATCAGATTTTGAATATCCTCGGGCTGCCCCACTCCCATCAGCGCTCCAAGGAGCTGGCTATCTGGCGCATGTTGGATACCATCCTGCTGACTTTTGACCTGGCCCGCGTGCTCTACAAAGATCTTCCCTTGAGTCATTTTCTTTCCGTCTACGGCTACAAACGGCAGTTTCCGATGCTCGATCGCTACGGTGATATCATACACCACACCCCGGAGTACGGCGGTTTGAAGATATATCCTCCGCTCAAGCTGCTGAAGATCGAATAAAGCTGCGGGCCGGAGAGTAGAGATCCCTCGGTGAGCCTCTCCATTCACCAACACGCTTGATTTTTGTGGGGATGTTCGCCCATAATACCGGAGACACAGAGAGCGATTCGAATGCGTGTTGCAATGTATTACAACAACCGGGATGTCCGTGTGGAGGAATTGCCCTGTCCCGCGATCGGGCCGGACGAGATCCTCATGCGGGTCGAGGCGAGCGGAATTTGCGGCAGCGATGTACTGGAGTGGTACCGCATCCGCAAAGCTCCCTTGGTCCTGGGACACGAGGTGGCGGGGACGGTCGAGGCGGTCGGAAACGACGTGCGCCGTTTCAAGACCGGAGACCGAATTGTAGCCGCCCACCATGTTCCCTGCAATACCTGTCATTTCTGCCTCACGGGACACCACACCGCCTGCGATACCCTGCGCTCCACCAATTTCGATCCCGGCGGTTTTTCCGAATTCATCCGTATTCCGGGCATCAATGTCGACCGCGGCACCTTTTTGATACCCGAGTCTTTATCCTACGAAGAGGCCACCTTTCACGAGCCGTTGGGATGCATCCTCCGGGCCCATCGGAATTCCTTCATCCATCCCGGGCAGTGTCTGGTCGTATTGGGCAGCGGGATCTCAGGCTTGCTGTATATCCATTTTTCGCGTCATGCCGGGGCTGGGAAAATCCTGGCCGTGGATCCCGTGCCCTTCCGCCGCTCAGCGGCGCTACGTTTCGGAGCCGACGCCGCATTGGAACCGGACGAGGATGTTAGGGGCCGCCTGCGGGAGCTGAATCGAGGACGGCTCGCCGACCAGGTCATCGTATGCACGGGCGCCGAGTCGGCCCAATATGCCGCCCTCGATTATATCGAGCGGGGAGGGACCGTGGTGTTTTTCGCCATCCCCGCGGGTGAGGTCAAGGTCCCGGTCTCCATAAATTCGTTTCTGTTCCGGAACGACATCACCTTGACAACCAGCTACGGAGCTGCCCCCCGGGATTCCTGGGAAGCCCTCCGTTTGCTGCAGTCTCCCGCCCTTCAGGTTCGGGACTTGATCACGCACCGACTGCCTCTCGAGCGCACCGGGGATGGCTTTCGTTTGGTGGCCGAGCCAGGAGATTCACTGAAGGTGATCATAGAGCCGCAGAAATAGCTGGATATCAAATAATTTTAGGAGGATAAAATGGATTGGGGGATAAAAAACCGACTCTACCGGATCATTCGGCCCCAGACAGGGCGCACCGTCATGCTGGCGGTCGACCATGGCTATTTTTTAGGGCCGACCTATCGATTGGAGAATGTGAATACGACCGTCGAACCGCTGTTGGAGTACGCCGATGCCTTGATGTTGACGCGCGGAATCCTACGTTCATCCATCGATCCCGGCTCCTCCGTGCCGATCGTGTTGAGAGTATCGGGAGGAAGCAGCATCATCGGAGAAGACCTATCCAATGAAACCATCATCACCTCCATCGAAGAGGCGGTCCGCTTGAATGTGGCGGCCGTAGCCCTTTCCATTTTCGTGGGCTCGGATTACGAAACCCAGACTCTGGAAAATTTAGCCGTTCTGGTGGACATGGCGCAGGACTACGGCATCCCGGTCCTGGCCGTGACCGCCGTGGGCAAGGAGTTGGGAAAACGGGACTCTCGCTTTCTGGCACTCTCTTGCCGGATCGCGGCTGAATTAGGCGCCAGTTTCGTGAAAACCTACTACTGCGATGAGTTCGAGAAGGTGGTGGAATCCTGCCCGGTTCCGCTGGTTATCGCGGGTGGCCCCAAACTTGAGACCGAGTTGGATGCATTCAAGATGGCCTACGATGCCATCCGCAAAGGCGCGGTGGGAGTGGATATGGGACGCAATATCTGGCAGAACGATCACCCGGTCGCAATGATCAAAGGAATCCGAGCCGTTGTGTACGAGAATGCCTCGCCCGAGGAGGCGCATACCATTTTTACGTCACATAATGCTTCCTGAGCCGCGGGAAATACGACATGAAGCTAGCCCTCATCCAACAGCACGCCACGCATGATCGGGACGACAACCTCAGACGCGGTGTCGAAGCCTTCCGCAAGGCCGCTCAGACTGGAGCGGGGCTTATCGCATTTGCCGAGCTGGGCTTCCTGCCCTTCCTGCCCCAGTCTCCTGCAGAGCCGGATGCCTCCCGCTGGGCCGAGCCTATCCCAGGTCCCACCACGGAGATGTTCAGCCGCCTGGCCCGTGAGTTCGGCGCGGTCACGGTGCTCAATCTCTTTGAGCGGGAAGGAGACCGGACCTATGATGCCTCACCGGTTATCGATGCCGACGGGACCCTTCTGGGTGTGACGCGGATGGTGCACATCATGGACGGCCTCGGGTTTTACGAAAAGGGATATTACGCTCCCGGTGACCGAGAAGACTTTGTCTTCCAGACTAGAGTCGGAAGCTTGGGTGTCGCAATTTGTTACGACCGGCATTTTCCTGAATATATGCGGCACCTGGCTTTGTTGGGCGCGGAAATCGTAGTCGTGCCGCAGGCCGGTGCGGTGGGCGAGTGGACGCCGGGCATCTTTGAGGCCGAGCTTCAGGTGGCGGCGTTCCAAAACGGGTATTACGCCGCATTGGTGAACCGCGTGGGCCGGGAAGAGGAGCTCCATTTTTCGGGGGAGTCTTTTGTCGTCGATCCGGAAGGACGGATCCTCGCCCAGGCTCCGAGCGGAGAAGATCACATTCTTATGGTGGATGTAGACCTGGGCCGAATCGCTTCATCTGCGGCCCGACGCTTTTTCCTGCGTGACCGGAGGCCCCATATGTACGCTAAATTCAAGATCACGGATGGATGATGGCCCATGAATTGGTACGTTCTCAACACCAAACCCAAGAAAGAAATCCAGGTCGAGAAACTTTTCACCGAAGGCGGTTTCGAGATCTACAATCCCAAGATCATGCAGGACGGGAGGATCTATCCCTTTTTTCCCGGATACGAGTTCATTCGCTTTTCTCACCCCGAGCAATACCGGTTGGTGAAATACACCCGGGGCGTAAAAAAGGTGGTGGGCAATCAAGCCGGGCCCATTCCGATCCCGGATGACGTGATCTATGGGCTCAAATCCCGTGAGGTCGAGGGGCTGATCGAGCTGCAGAAGTACGGTGAGGAACCGAACCTGGGGGATGAGATTCAGATCATGGAGGGTCCGCTCAAGGGCCTCAAGGGGATCTTCAAGCGGGAGCTGACTCATAGCGAACGGGTGCTCATCCTGCTCAACTATGTGTCCTATCAAGGACAGCTGATCATCGAAAAGACGAAATTGAAAAAGGTGCTATAGCGAGGAGGTATCATGGACATTCCTTTTCTGGACCTTAAGGCCCAGTATCGAAGTATAAAGGCCGAGATCGACGGCAAGCTGAAGCAGGTCGTGGAATCCCAGAGGTTTATCCTGGGTGAAGAGGTGGCGATGCTGGAGCAGGAGATCGCCGACTATGGAGGCACTCAATATGCCGTCGGCGTGTCCTCGGGTTCGGATGCCTTGATCATCTCCTTGATGGCGCTTGGGATAGGTGAGGGCGATTTTGTGGTGACCACCCCATTTACGTTTTTCGCCACCGCCGGGGCTATCGCCCGGCTGAAGGCCATCCCCCTCTTCTGTGACACCGACGCACAGAGTTACAATATCGATCCCCAGCGGCTGGAGCTGCTGCTGTCCAGCAAGATCGGAACGAGGGATATGTCGCGCATCAAGGCGATCATCCCCGTACACCTTTACGGGCAGGTGGCGGATATGGATGCCATTAATGATCTGGCCCGTCAGTACCATCTCTTCACCGTGGAAGACGCCGCCCAAGCCATCGGCTCGGAATACCCCAGCATCGAAGGAACGAAACGGGCATGTGCCTTGGGCGATTTGGGCATACTATCCTTTTTCCCTTCCAAGAATTTGGGGGGATTCGGAGACGGCGGCATGGTGCTGACCGATGACCGCGGCCGGTATGAAACACTGCGACTGCTCAGGGTGCACGGCTCGAAAAATAAGTATATCTATGAGATTTTAGGTGGAAATTTCAGGTTGGACGCCATCCAGGCCGCCATACTGCGGGTCAAACTCAAACATTTGGACGGGTGGCACCGCGCCAGGCAGCAGCGAGCGGATTCTTACCGGGATCTCTTTAATGCGAGCGGAGTGGTGGAGAGCGGAGCGGTCCGCCTTCCTGTCGAGCTTTATCGGGAGAGGGGAGTCCGGCACTACCACACCTATCACCAGTATGTGATCCGGGTTCGGGACCGGGTCAAGCTCCAGGCCTATCTAAAAGAAAGGAATATTCCTTCGGCCATATATTATCCCCTGGGCCTGCATCTACAGGAGTGCTTCGCCTATCTCGGATACAGGCGCGGAGATTTCCCTGAAACCGAACAGGCGGCTCAGGAAGTCTTGGCCCTGCCCATCTATCCTGAACTTACCGCTCCCCAGCAAACGAGCATCGTCGAAACGATCAAAGACTTTTATGCATGATGATCCGTGTCCATTAGGCCTCCAGGATCTTCTTCAAGGTGGCGAGGCTCAACTGGGAGCCGCTCAGGATCAACACCACCCGTTTTCGAGCGAAGCGGGATCGATATTTCATAAAGGCGCCGACCGGGAGCGCCCCCGCCCCTTCGACCAGGAGATGATGACGCTCCAGGATCAGGGTAACGGCGGATCTGATGTCATGCTCGCTCAACAGGATAAAATCATCCACGTGGCGGCGGCAAATATCGAAAGTGATGGATCCGGCCTCGATCCCGCCGGCGGTACCGTCTGAGAGCGTGGGAAGGGATTCCATCTCAAGGATCTGCCCCGCCTTGACCGATTCGGTCATCACGCGGGAATTCTCGGGCTGGCAGCCTATCACCTCGATGGATGTTTTTTCCGTCTTGAAACAGGCTGCGATGCCGGAGATCAGGCCGCCGCCTCCCACCGGCACGAGCACGGTATCGAATCCATCCAGCTGCCGGCCAATTTCGATCCCCACCGTGGCTTGACCGGCGATAATCTGAGGGTCGTTGTAGGGGGAGATATAGGTCCTGTCCTGATCCGCGGCCGCGGCGCGGGCTGCGGCCTCGGCCTTGACGCAGTCATCTCCCTGGATGCGCAGTTCCACTCCATAGGATCTCAAGGTCTCGATTTTGGAGGGATCGGTCGTCTCGGGAAGGAATATCGCCCCGGGGATGCCGAAACGCTCGGCAAGAAACGCCACCGCGTGTCCGTGATTTCCGGAAGAGGCCGTGACGATACCCCGCTCGCGCTCTCTCTGATTGAGGGAAAGCAGTTTGTTCAGGGCGCCGCGCAGTTTGAACGAGCCGGTGAGCTGCAGATTCTCCAGCTTGAGATACACGCTGGCATCGCCTCGGGAGCTCAATAGCCTAGAGGATTCCAGGGGAGTCAAGCGGATGTGGGGCCGTATCCGCCGTTCGGCCGCCAGCGCTTCCTGACGGAGTGTTTGTAGATCGGTATTTGATATCTCACGCAAGAAAATCTCCTCGATCCGGCTCGGGATTCTTTTTATGCCAAAAATAATAGACCGGTATTCCGACGATGGTCAAACCTACCCCGGCCAGGGCTTCCACCGGCCGTTCCACCAGGGTATTGACCAAAATGCCCGAAGACGCCAGGATGAAGAGGGCGGGTACGATCGGATACCCCCAAGTCCGGTAGGGGCGGGGCAGATCGGGACGCGTGCGGCGAAGGGTGAAAACCGCCGCTGCTGCGCCGATCCAGAAGAGAACAGCCATGAACATGGCAAAAGTGAAGATCTGCTCAAAGGATCCCGATAGGGTGAGCAGGGAGGCCCAACCTGCCTGCAGGGCGAGGGCGAAGCCCGGCGTGCGCCGGCGGGGATGCACGCCTCCTGCGGCTCGGAAAAAAAGCCCGTCTCGGGCCATGGCGTAATAGACCCTGGGACCGGTGAGTATTGATCCGTTGAGGCTGCCGAAGATGGAGACCAGTACCGCTGCCGAGATGACGGCTCCGGACGATGCCCCGAATAGGGCGGAGGTCGCCTTTTCCGCAATGCGCACCTCCCCGACCATCTCAGGAATAGGGAGTGCGCGTAGGTAGACGACATTGGTCAGGACGTAGAGGATTGTGATAAGGAGAGTGCCCAGGATCAAGGCCAGAGGTAGATTGCGTTGGGGCTGTTTGATTTCACCGGCGACGAAGTTGACGTTGTTCCACCCGTCAAAGGCCCAGATGACCGCCACCAGGGCGATGCCGAATCCGGTTAGGAGTGAACCCGTGTCCATTTCCGGAATTCCGAAACCAAGCGGGGCCGACCGGCCGCGGCTGAGTATGAGACCGCTGATAACGATGGCCAGGATAATCCCGATTTTGAGTATCGTAAACAGGTTTTGGATGCTTTTGCCTAGACCTACCCCCAAGTAATTGAAGAGCGAAAGCAGGAGGATGACGCCCACTCCGACCACCTGAGCCCAAGAAACCGAGAAGGGCAGGCTCAATCCCATCGCCTGGATCCGAAACGCGAACAGGAGGGATCGGGTGGATAGGGCAGGGAAAAAATAGCTGAAAAATTCGGCGAAGGCCAGGGCCAGAACGGCGATCCCGCCGGTCTGGTAAACCAGAAACAGGATCCATCCGAACAGAAAACCAGGCATGGATCCGTAGGCTTCACGCAGATAGACGTATTGCCCGCCGGCCTGGGGCAATGCCGCGCCCAATTCCGCATAAGTCAAGGCTCCGGCCAGGGTCAAAAGCCCGCCTGTCATCCATGCCAGGAGGATCCATCCCGGCGAGGGAAGGGTTTTTGCCATGATCCCGGTGGTGAGGAAAATGCCGGAGCCGATGACGATCCCGGCCATGACCATGGTGGAATCGAAGAGGCCCAGGCGCCGGACAAGTCCGATCTCCCTGTTCGCTGCCGCGCTCATCCGATTATCATATCCGCCTCGTCGAGCTTTGACAATCCAGAAGTTCCATTCCCGGCCCTCCCTGGTTTGTGCTGGCCCGGATTTACAGCGGATTTGAGGGGCTTTCCATTTCTATCTCGGGGTTGGAATGAATCCGGAAATATTGTACAGTAAAAATGTCGTTTCCCGAGCGCACGACTGGGTAGAAGCGAGTCGGACAGGTAAGCCTGCCGGCGGAAGGAGATGTCATGAAGACCATCGGAATGATAGGCGGAATGAGCTGGGAGTCTTCACTCGAATACTACCGGATCGTCAATGAGGCCGTCAAAGCCCGCCTGGGGGGATTTCATTCCGCCCGCTGCGTGATGCTTTCGGTGGACTTTGCGGAGATCGAGCGTTTCCAGCATGCCGGGGACTGGGACTCGGCCACACGGATGCTCCAGGATGCCGCCCGAAATCTGGAGCGCGCCGGGGCCGATTTTTTTATAATATGCACCAACACCATGCATCTCATGGCTGAGGCCGTTGAGTCCGCCGTTACCATCCCCCTGCTCCACATCGTAGACGTCACCGCCGAGGCGATTCATGCCCGGGGACAAAGCACCGTCGGCCTGTTGGGAACTCGCTTCACCATGGAACAAGATTTTTATAAGGGCCGCCTCAAGGAACGTCACGGCATCTCGGTTCTTATTCCGGAAGAGGAGGAACGCAAGACCATCCACACCATCCTCTATCAGGAATTGTGCCTGGGTGAGATTAAGCAGGCCTCTCAGGATACCTTTCGCAGGATCATCGACCGCCTTGCGGCCCGGGGCGCCCAGGGGATTATCCTGGGCTGCACCGAGATCCCGCTGATCGTCCGGGCCGAAGAGTACGAGCTCCCCCTCTATGACACCACTTCCCTGCACGCGCAGGCCGCAGTCTCCTATGCTCTCGCCTGACCGGGAGACACTCGAGTCTAATCGCCGGCGTCCTTTGCGCGCGATGCGTGGAAATCGCGCATGTTCATCCCCACAGAAATCGCCAGTGCGCCAATAAGGAAGGCGACCGCAAAAATATCGACGCGGCTTTTATCCACCTCCATTCCGGTGAGCGTACGGATCAAGAACACCAGGTAGGAAGGGGACATATCGATGTGTCCCAGCCGAGCCCTGACCTGCCAGTGCCACTCCGTACAGGGACAGAATCCAAATCCGTACCATATCCCCAAGATGAACCAGGACCCGGCGGTGAGCAGCAGAAGCACAAGGTTGGCCTTCCTGGTTTTTCGCCATATCCATCCCGACAGATTGAATATGATCACGCCGGAGTGAAAGACAAAGAAAAATATATTGAGCGCATGGTCGATCACCGGCCGTCCCTCTGCAGCGGATTATACCCCATTGAGATGAAGAATGGGAACGGCGGCCGCCTGCGGACTGAAGGGTGGGCCGTCCGCTAGACAAATGGGAGCAGGCGGACGAGGTTCCAGATGCCCAGACCGGAAACGACCGCGGTGATGGCGATTCCGATCGCGTTCTGCTTCCAGTTGTTGCACAGGTCTCCCATATAGGCCCGGTTATTGAGGACCACCAGCAAAAAGACCGCCGCCACCGGCAAAATGACGCCGTTGGCCGCCTGGGCGAAAATGATGATGGATATAGGGTTGAATCCAAACAGGGATACCAGCAGCCCGATCAGGATGATGCCTGCCCAAACACAACGAAATCGCCAGGAATCTTGACCTTTATCCCATCCCAAGATGCCGGATGAGGCAAAAGCGGCCGCATAGGGTGCGGTAACCGCGGAACTCATGCCCGCGGCAAAAAATCCCAGTCCGAACAGGATCTGAGCCGCCGCTCCGAAGAGCGGCTTGAGCTGCGCGGCCATGTGGATGCCGAGTTCTATGGACTTGCCATGTGTGAAAAAGGCCGACGCGGAGGTGATCACAATGGCAGCCGATATCAAGCCTCCGAGGCCGATAGCCACTCCCAGGTCTCTTTTCACATCTTTGAGATGTGCTCGGGAGGTCCACTTCTCTTTGACGGCGGCGGAGTGAAGAAACAGATTGTACGGGACTACCGTGGTCCCCACCAATGCGAGCACCAGGATCAAAGATCCGGAGGGCAAGGAAGGCACCAATCCACCGGCCACCGCCGATAGAGCGGGCCGCACCAGCAGAGCGGTGGCGAGAAACGCGATGCTCATGAGGAACACCAACAGGATCAGGGTCCGCTCCACCAGCTTATAGCTCTTCCTTCCCAAGATCAGTAAAGCGGCCATGGAGATCAATGCCACCCAAACGCGGTGGGGAAGGGAAGTCAGGATCTCCAGTCCTAATGCGCCTCCGGTGAGATTCCCGGCTTCATATGCCGCGCAGCCGAACGTGATGGCGGATAGGGTCAGTACGGCATAGGCCCATCGCGCGGCTTGCCGGCGGGGAAAGGAGCGCAGGGCCTGACCCAGGTCATGCCCGGAGGCCAAGCTGAGGCGCCCCGTCATCTCCTGGAGGAGAAGGGTTGTGACCGTGGCGAAAACCAAGGCGTACAGGAGCGCGAAACCGTGTCTTGCGCCGGCCAGGGAACAGGTTGTCACCGTGCCGGGACCGATGAAGGCGGCGGTGACTAAAAAACCGGGGCCGTACCTGCTGGTTTTATGTTTTCTGCCCATAGCCGCCCCCCCCCCGGAGTTTCGATGCGCAGAACGTCTCCCGGAACAACCCGCAGGTTCGTCTTGGAACGGAGAATTTTTTTGCGGCCCCGCGAGATCAGGATGTTGCGGCCTTTTTTTCCGCTGCATCCTCCGATCAAGCCGTAGGGCGCGAACCTCCGCCGCTCCGACATGATGGACACTTCGGTAGGGACCAGAAACTCGTATTCCCGGACGATCCCGTCACCCCCTCGATATTTTCCGCGTCCGCCCGACCTCGAACGGATTCCGTAGTGTCTGATCTTGATCGGCAGATAATTCTCGAGTGCTTCCAGAGGGGTGTTGAGCGAGTTCGTCATGTGCGTGTGGACCGCGCTCAATCCGGAATAATTGCGGCCGGCCCCCATGCCCCCCCCGATGGTTTCGTAGTAGGCGAAGCCCGAACGCCGTATGGGGTCATATCCCCCGAATGTCACATTGTTCATGGTACCGGAACTGGCGGCCGGGATCCTCTCCGGGACCGCTTGGGCCAAGGCGCCCAGCAGCACGTCCACAATGCGCTGGGAGGTTTCGACATTGCCCGCCGCGGTGGCAGAGGGGAAGGAGGCGTTCACCACGGAATTCTTAGGGAGGATGAGACGGAGGGGGCGAAGAAGCCCGGTGTTGAAGGGGATGTCTTCATCCACCAGGCATCGGAAGACATACAGCACGGCTGAGAGGGTTACGGCGGCGTTGGCGTTCACGCCTCCCCGCGTCTGGGGATCCGAGGGGCTGAAATCGATGCATGCCTCATCCTTCTCGAGCGTGAGGGTAACCCCGACCTGAACCGGATCATCCCCGAAGCCGTCATCATCCAAGAAATCGGAGAACGGGTACCTGCCGTCCGGTAGAGATTGGAGAGTGCTGCGGAGTATGCGCTCGGTATAGTCTTGAATGAAACGCGCGTAACGCAGGACCTTATGCAGCCCGTGTGTCCGGACCACTTCCTGCAGCCTGTGAACGCCTTTCTGATTGGCCGCCATTTGGGCCATGAGGTCGCCCCGCCGTTCATCCGGGGTGCGGACATTCGCCAGGAAGAGTTCCAGAAACTCATGGTTCAATTTCCCCCGGCGCATAATTTTCAGGGGAGGAATGATTATCCCTTCTTGAAAGATCTCCGAAGCCAAGGGCATGGATCCGGGCGACATGCCCCCTACATCGGAATGATGAGCCCGGTTGGCGACGAAGAAACGGAGGGTATGCCTCACAAAGACCGGTGAGATGCATGTGATGTCGGGGAGATGTGTGCCTCCCTGGTAGGGATGGTTAAGGAGAACCATGTCTCCCGGCTCAAACCTGAGGGCCCTTATAGCGGCCCGGACCGAAAGCGGCATGGCGCCCAGATGAACCGGAATGTGCGATCCTTGGGCAAAGGTGTCTCCCCTCCGGTTGAAAAGGGCGCAGGAAAAATCCCGCCTTTCTTTGATGTTGGGGGAAAGTGAAGTCCGTTCCAACACGGCGCCCATCTCTTCAGATATGGAGACAAAGATGTTTTTATACAGCTCCAATTCGATGGGATCGACTCCGCTCATGATTGAGAAACCTCGTGTACGATCAAGCTACGATACTCATCCACGCCAAGCCTGTATCGCGGCGGCAGTAGCGTGGTGGACTCGCGATCGGCGATCAAAGCGGGCCCGACGATGACATTTCCGGGACGCAGGCGCGATCGGTCGAAGACGCGGGCAAGGACTGGCCTTTGTTGGAAAATCAATTCCTGCTCCCGAAAGAAAGCCCGTTTCGGGTCTTCGGCTTCCAGGGGAGATCGCGGGAGTCTGAGTTTGCGGCTTTGTCCCACGGCCTTGACTCTGATATTGACGATTTCCACCGGCTGGAGGGGCTGTCGATAGGCGTAGATCCTCTGGTGGGCCCGGTGAAACTCATCCTCCAGCGATGCGGTTTTGCGAAAGGGCAATGTGATCTCATAGGACTGGCCAAGATATCTGAGATCGAGTGTCGGGTGAAGCGAGATGCGGCCGGGCGGATATCCCTCTTCCTGCATGTCTTTGATTCCAGCTTGTGCCAGGCTTTCGAACCGCCGCTCGAGTTCTCCATTCTCCAAATTCGATATGAGGCGCAACAAGGATTGCGAGTAATCTTTGACAGAATCCGCCAGCAGCAAGCCTGCGGCCGAAAGCACGCCGGCATTTCGGGGGACGATGACGGTGGCGATCTTCAAACGGGAAGCGATCTCGACGGCATGCATGCCGCCGGCACCGCCGAATGAAAAAAGGGCGAACGAGCGCGGATCGATCCCCCGTTCGATGGAGATGACTCGAATCGCTTTTTCCATGCTGACGTTGGCGATCGCGACGATGCCGGAGGCGGTTTCGATCAAGGACTTTCCGATCCTTCGAGCGAGGCGTCCGATTGCCGCGCGGCTCCGTGCCGGATAGAGTTTCATGACCCCGCCCAGGAAAAACTCCGGTACCAGCCGCCCCAACACCAAATTGGCATCGGTGACAGTGGGCAGGTCGCCCCTTCCATAACATGCCGGGCCCGGCTCAGCCCCGGCGCTGTGTGGGCCAACTCGGAGGGCTCCGCCCCGGTCGACGTGTGCAATCGAGCCTCCCCCGGCCCCCACGGTATGAATGTCGATCATGGGAAGCCGAATAGGAAATCCCCCGATTTGTGATTGGTGAGAGCGCTGAATACGGCCCGGGACCAGAGACACATCGGTTGAGGTCCCACCCATATCAAAGGTGATGATTTGGGGATAGCCCGCCGCCTTGGCCACTCGGAAAGCCGCGACCACTCCACCTGCAGGCCCGGATAGCGCGGTTCGGATCGGTTCGCGGACGGCGATGGCGGGGGAGACGTAGCCCTCATTGGACTGCATGATGCGCAGATCTGTGCTGCCCAGCTTGGATTCAAGAGATTCCAGATAACGGCTGATCACCGGCATCAAGAAGGCGTTGACGGCCGCCACGGTGGTTCGTTCATATTCGCGGTGTTCGGGTAGGATCCGACTGGAGGCCGTGGCGAGAAAGCCCTGCCGCTCAAGGGCCTCGAGAACGCAGGTTTCGTTGCGTGGATTAGCATAGGCATGGATAAAGCTGACAGCAACCGCTTCGACATTTTGCCGCTTCAAACGACCGATGATATCTTCGATTTCGGTCGGCTTGACTTTCGCTTCCATCCTGCCTCCGGCGGCGACCCGCTCATGCATGCCGAAGCAAAGCCTCCTGGGAAGCAGGGGAATGCGGTTCTCTCCGCTTAGGCGGTACAAGTTTTGACGGATTTGCCGGCCAATGTGCAGCACATCTTCAAATCCGAGTGTCGTGATCAGGGCGATTCTTCCGCCCTTGCGTTCCAATAGGGAATTGGTCGCCACGGTTGTTCCATGAACGATGAACAGCGAATCGGATTCGGCGGTGATCGATCTCAGCCCGCTGACAAGGGCATCCGCCGGATTTTTCGGCGTAGAGGGGAGTTTGAGGATGGATAGCTTGCCGTCGCGGTAGAAAACAAAATCCGTAAAGGTTCCTCCGGTATCGATTCCGATACGCCATTTGGTTGCCATTAAGGCCAATTTATATGCGCTTCCAAAACATTGTCAAGCATGGATCGAGCGCGGGAGCCTCCCCGGGCCGAACCGATGAGGTCCCCTTTCCGGATATATCGATTTCATGCCCAAGGCTTGACGGGATTTGGAAATGAGGCTCCGGGCTAGTCAAAAAAGGTGAGGCGCGGATATGATTTCACCGCACGGATCTTCGCTCGAACGGTTGAGTTTCCCGGGTAAGTCTGCCATCATAGGGATTCGCACATAATATTGTCGGGAATACTCCATGCCGCTGCGCATTTTGGTGACCGCCTATGAATTCAGCCCTAAGTTGACCCCGGGTACTTGTGCGCTGGGTGGGCTGCGCGAATGGATGCTGGTGGAACAACTCAGGCGTTTCTGCGAGGTCTCCGTGCTCACATCCAGCCATAACCATGTTGGCATCATGGATGCGGTCAGTGGCGGTGCCCTTCCCGGAGTTAACGTTCATTTTCTAGAGGCGCGACGCGGCATAAATCACCCGCCGAAGAAACTTCGTGGCAGACTCGCATCCCATCGCTTATGGCAGCGACGGGCCCAGAAGACGGCACTCCTCCTGCATGACGAATGCCCTTTCGACGCCGCCCACTTCATGCCCCCCGATTGGGATCCCCGCCCGCCGATCCTATCCCCGAGGCTTACCCTCCCCCAATTCTGGGGCCCGGTTCCACCGGCTCTTCGCATTCCCCCGGACATTAAGAGAATGCGCGTGCGGAGTCGGATTTTCGATAGGGACCGCAGGTTTCTGAGCGGGATAAGAGGGGAGCGATCCGTTCGTCTAAAACAGATCGAGAAAATCGGAGCGATTCTTCTCTGTGATCCTACGGCCCGGCAATATTTTCCCCGGCAGACCTGGAAGCGGCTCCGCTTTTTCCCGTTCGGCGGGGTGACCGGAAATGAAGTGGCCCCGCCTCCACGGTCGGCCAAGCCGCGCCGGTCCTTTAGCGTGCTGGCGGCCGGCAACCTCAACCATCTCGATGGCTATCTCGCGATCATAAAGGCCTTCCATTCGCTCATTCAGGCGGGCACCGACGCCGCGCTGGCCATCGTGAACGGAAACCAGGATTCCCGATTACGGACTTTGATTGAAGGACTTGATATCGCTTCCGACATCACTCTCCTTGATTGCCTGCCGCTCGAGGAACTGCGCCTGAGGCTTAGGGAGACGGATCTGTTTGTGCTGCCGGATTTTGATCCTGCGGCCGCACCTCTAAACGTGTATGCGCTCGCTTCCGGAGTTCCGGTTTTGGCGTTTGAAGGGGGAGGAGGGGATGTGTCCCTCACGAAAGACTGGGGAGTGAAGCTGTCCTGGGAGAATGAACAGCAGGTTAATCGGGATTTGGCCTCGGCCATGCAGAAACTGGCCGCACACGCCGGCCGGCGCCGTGAGATGGGGAGGGCCGCCCTGCGTCATGTCAGGGAGAATCTGATCTGGAAGCGGCAAGGAGATATGCTGGAAGACCTGTATGCGGAGTTGCTTCTCCAGGGGGAAAATATTCACGTCCGGGAAACGGAAAAGGGCCGCTTTTTCTATTAATTCTCGGGGATTGAATTCTCGTCGCTGCGCGCATCACCGGCAGTCGGCGCAGGACCCGGAAGAGCAGCTCGCACATGCGGCGGATGAGCGCGTGCGATCGGCCCCTCCGCCGATCCCGAAGCTGGATACGCATTTGTGGATGTCGACGCCGCCACAGCCTTCACAAACCACGGAGGTTTCTCCGCCCAAGGGAACCAGCGCTTCAAACTTGGTTCCACATCCCCGGCAACGGAATTCGTATATCGGCATGATGAGATTATTATACCGGAGCTATCAAGTTTATTGAATCGACCCGATCGAATCTTCCGGTCCTTTCGGCCTGTCGGGCATGACAGGATCATGCCCGCATGCCTACTTCAGGGCGATGGCTTCGATCTCGACCTTGACATCTTTGGGGAGGCGCGCCACTTGGACCGCGGCGCGCGCCGGATAGGGGGCGGCGAAGAATTGCCCGTACACGGCATTCATGGCGGCGTAGTCGTTCAAATCCTGCAGGAACACGGTGCATTTGACGACACGATCCATGGAACTTCCTGCCGCATCAAGAACCGCTTTCAGGTTGCTGAGGACCAGTCGAGTCTGCTCCTCTATGGTTCCGGTGTTCAGCTCTCCCGAGGCCGGATCGATGGCGATCTGTCCGGAGGCGAAGATCATACCGTTGGCCTCGATCGCTTGGGAATAGGGTCCGATGGCCTGGGGTGCTTTGTCGGTCCGGATCTCTTTCTTCATCGGCGTTCTCCTTTCTCGGCAGGAAAATAGCAGGCCGGTGCCGGTCAGAGACACACAGCCCAAGGCGACAAGCGCTTCTCTCCTTTTCATTGGCGCTCCCTCGACTTTTTTCCTTATCCTATGTCAAGCCAGGAGAAATGGCAAGCCGACGATAGGGCGGCCCGTCGATCTGATAATACCGGGGTTAAGGGAGGAGAGAGGGAGCCGCGCCCTATTGCCGAGGGTGCCTGGAATCGGATTCCTTTAACTCCGGCTGAACCAGGCCAATGTTCTTTGGAGACCCGTCTTCCAGTCCACCAGCGGGTGATATCCAAGCAGCTCACTGGCGAGCGTGATATCAGCCAGAGAGTGGCGGACGTCTCCCACCCGGGGAGCCGTATAGGTGGGGGGGAGATTCTCCCCGGTCAAAGCCTCCAGGTGGGCGACCAGCTGGTTGAGGCTGATCCGTTCGCCGCTGGCGATATTGACGATCTGACCGGCTACCTGAGGGGCTTCGAGCGCTAGGAGATTGGCTTCGACCACATTGTCGATGTAGGTGAAATCCCGGGTTTGCTCTCCATCGCCGTAGATGACGGCGGGGCGTTTCAGCAGGAATGCGGTGATGAATTTGGGGATCACTGCCGCGTATTCTGATTCGGGATTCTGCCGTGGGCCGAACACGTTGAAATAGCGGAGAGATACCGTCTCCAGCCCATAAATCGATGAGAAAAGTTTGCAGTAGTATTCGCCAGTCAATTTATTCAGGGCGTAAGGGGAGAGCAGCGAGGGAGGCATGTGTTCGGTTTTGGGCAGCACCGGAGTATCGCCGTAAACGGAGGAAGAACTGGCGAAGATGAATCGTCGCACCCGGCTGTCTTTTGAAGCTAAGAGCACATTCAGGGTACCGGTGATATTGCTGGCGTTGCTCTCCAGGGGATCTTCGATGGAACGGGGCACGGATGGAACGGCGGCCTGATGGAGGACATACTCCACTCCCTGGAGGGATCTTTGGACCGTCGTGAGGTCCCGAATATCGCCCTCGATGAGCTCGATGTCGTCCCATACCGGCGCCAAGTTCTCCTTTCTTCCGGAGGAAAAATTATCCAGCACACGCACTTGGCGGCCTTTATCGACCAGAGCCCTGACTATATTGGACCCTATGAAACCGGCCCCGCCGGTTACGAGATAGGTTTCAGCCATTCGTCCATCCTCGGATGAAATTTTCCCCCTAGTTTAGCACACTCGAGGCCTGAAAAGAAAAAAACAAATTCAAGCCGGAGATGCGTTGGTATAGGTGGGTATCGGTCTTTATCGTCGGTCCGTGGGAATCTGGTCGGTCCGGATGAGGATGTCGAAACCGTCGAATGCATAGCGGCGCAATCCATTTTGCTCTTTATAGCGGCCCTTTCCGGCCATGACGGAGTCGAAGGCTGCATCCACGCGCAGGATCACGTTACTCTTCACCCATGGATCGTTGTGTCCGGAGCATAAAAAATCGTACTCATTCAGCCGTGTTTTCAGCTTGGCGATGGAGGCCATATAGAGTTCGATGTCGACATCTTCGGCGTGCGCGTACAGCGGTCCGGGAAAAAAGGTGTCTCCGGTGAAGAGGAGGCGGTTCCTTCGATCTAGAAGACATACCGATCCCGGCGAATGGCCCGGAGTGTGGATCACTTCCAGGGATCTTTCCCCAAGGTCGATGATCTCTCCGTCTTCCAGCAGATGCGTGGGCGCGACGCCGGGAATCTCCCAGGTATCCGGATCAAAATCCGGCGGGAGCGGCTTCCACAGGGATTCCTTGGTCACCGCAGCCCGGAGCCGCTCCCGATCCACTCCCTGGCGAAGCTTGGCGATACACTCCGGATGGTTGAAACAGGCGATGTCCGTGAACTGGGCGTTGTCGCCGATGTGATCCCAGTGGGTATGGGTGTTTACTACCGAGACCGGGAGTTCGGTCAACTGCGAGACCAGCTTCCGGAGGTCTCCTATGCCGGTGCCGGTATCGATGAGCGCGCCCCGCTCCGCACCCACCACCAGGTAGGAGATGGCCTCCTCAAACTGGAAAGGTTCATATAGGGCCCAGGTACGTCCTCCCAACCGGTAGACTTCGAACCACGACTGGCCGACGGCCACGCGTTCCAGGGAGGCGTAGACGGGGCGGGGAAGCGATTCCCACCAGCGTGGAGGCTGCACCAGTTCCGATGCCTGCCCGCCGGCTTCCGACGGATTGGGAGTGGAGCAGGACAAAGATCCTGTGAGCGCGGCGGTTATCAGGAAAAGGATGGATAGTCGCATCTTGTCACCTCCTTGGTGCAGAATTCCTTCGGCAGGGCGGGGCTTTATGCCTGGACCATTTCGAGATAGCGCTTGCCGCTCCCGAAGGGATTGAGGGCATTCTTGATGGACAGCTGGTCAGCTGCGCTCAGGTTGATACACCCTCGTTTTTTCTTAGGCGAGAGAATCTCGACCTGGGGATTGAAGATGTCGCTTTCATTCACCTCCCGCACGACGGCAACGGACTTATCGCTCAGCCTGACGATCGTACCCACTGGCCATACCCCGATGAATTGAAAGAACCGGTCGAAGAGCTGGGGAGCGAAGAGTCCGCCCCTCTCTTTTAACATCACTTCATAGATCTTGTCCGGAGGATAATCTTTTTTATAGGTGCGCTTCTGGGCCAAGGCATCATAGACATCGCACATGGAGATGATGAGCGAGACAATGTGCGGCGGCTGGGGATAGGCGACTTTCGGGTAACCTTGGAGGTCATGACGCAGGTGGTGTTCGAAAGCGGCGACCGCGGGCAGGATGCCCAGCGAATCCTTGTAGCGCAGCAGGATTTTGGTTCCCAAAAGGGAGTGATCTTTCATGCGGGTAAATTCCGCCTCCGCCAGCTTGCCTTTCTTTTTCAGGAGCTTGACCGAGATGGAAAGCTTTCCGATATCATGGTAGAGGGCGGCGATGCCTATGTCCAGCACATCGTCTTTGGAGAATCCCAGTTTGGACGCCGTAAACATGGACAAGAGGGAAACATTTAGGAGGTGTATGAAGGTGATCAGGTCGCGTTTTTTTATGGATACGAGATTCAACAGTTCCTGGTGGCGGCCCATAAAGCTTTCCATAACCGTGAGAATGTTGAAGCGAAGATCCAGGTAGTCGATTTCCTCTTCTTCCAGAACCAGATTCACCGATCGGGCTACGGTCTGCACGGAGCATTCATAATGCCTGACGGTTTCTGCCTTCTGTTCCTGCGCACCATCGGCCGGAACCTGGGACTTCAGGCGCCCGGCACGGATGTTTTGAATGCCGTGGAGGCTGAAATACTCGTTCTCATCGATCCTCTCCTGCCTTTTGGTCCGGGTCAAGAAGCCGATGAAGCCGGCGAGTTCATCCTCATTCAGTCCCTGTTGAAATGCCACGCGTTGGATATGGCTTTCTTCGAGGAAGTTGATCAAGCCGCGCAGTTTGTTGCTCAAGTCGAAAAAGATTTCTTCTCCCCACGCCAGTTCCCCATCGACGATTCCGATGATGAACTCCTTGCGCGTACTGAGAATCTCGCTCAGGATTTGGTAGAGACGCTTGATGAATTCCTGAGTTTTGGGATGTCCTTCGACATACAGCTTACCGGCCTGGATCGCGTTCATGAAGATAAAGAGCGATGCCTTGACCTTATCCAGCATCCCATTCCTCCAAAACGCGTTGCACCTCCGCCCGCAGCCGTTTGTTCCAGAAGCCGCTGCGGCCCCTGAGACGGATCAGGTGGTCGCGGCCCTGGGTGAGGTTCTTTTTTCCCAGCATTCGGATGTGTTTGATTAATTGTTTGTTCTTGATTCCATAGGGCGATTGGACATCGAGAACCTTGTCCAGCGCGATGCTACCGGTCTTTTCAAACCGCATGAGCAGGGCCAGGGCTTCGCTCTTGAGGCTGATATCTTTTGATTTGAGAACCTGGAAAAGAAAATTTTCATCAAATTCCATCATCATATGCATGCCCTGCAGCAGCTTGAGTTTGACTGCCCGATTCCCGATCCGATAGATGGCTTTAAGCGTCACCAACGACATGGGAGAATCTATAGTCTGAAGCGACTCAACCAATTTTCCCAGGAATGCCGTGCTGTCAGATTTTTTTTCGATGTTGAGATTGAGGTAGAAGAGATACTCGGTAAAGAACTTAAAGAATGCACGCAACAGAAACGGAGTGATGGTCTCGTGGGTGAAAATTTGTTCGATGTAGGTATTGACGTCGAATGCGCTATTATCCAGGACGTCGATGAAGTACTCCAGATTCGGATCGGAGCTGCCTTCGAATATCGCCCGCTCGACGGTTTCACTGATTTGGGATCGAGCTTGGTTATATATTCCCTGGTTGGACAAGGCCTGCTCGTGTTTATTAAGCACGTTCCAAAGGGACTGGAGGTAGACATAGTCCTGGTCTGAGGATATGGTCGGCCACTCCTTCAGGATATGGTCGAGCATGAAACACATCTGTTCGGCAAGGGACTCTTGTTCCAATGCGTTCAAAAGGATGAAGCGGTAGTTTCGTTCCAGCCGGGCATGGTCAAAGCTCAACTGCTGTTCAAAATCGATTTCTTTAAGCAGGCTGGTGAGGGTTTGGCGATATATTTCGGATATGAATTTACTCGAGGTTCCTGATAGCAGAGCCTTGATCTTCGCCTCGACCTCGGGACGCCGGTTTTGGGGATCATCCTGCTGGAATAGTTCCCGTAAGGAGGTGGATATCCTCAAATGCCGCTCTTTTTCGATCAGTTGGGAGAAGATGCTGAAGCTCAATGAATCAAATTTCTGGTCGCTGATGATCTCTTCCCACAGCGAATCTGCCAGGTCTTTCTCTTGGAGATCTGATATGAGCAGCTTAAGGTTTTCGAATTTCGATTCCGGCGTGATTCTACGGTTGGTAACGATCGCCTTCACCAGGCCGGCCGCGCATTTCCTGTAATTTTCCTCTCCCGTTTCTTTGAGATATTTGAAATAATCGGAGAATGAACGGTGCAGCTCTTCGTTGGCGATGAGCTCCTCGGTATTGAATCTCCCGATGATGTGCTCGAAGCTCTCTGTCACCTGGGTAAGTTTTTGGAGGTCTCTTTCCCTGAGGCCCTCTTCCATCAAATAGGTCCAGATATCCGAGATTTCTTCTCCTTCCCCTTTGAGCAGCATGGAATAATCGAGTTCCTCGACCGAGATGTGATGGATTTTTTCCCGGCGGATGATTTCCTGGGCCCCTCCCTCGCGGAGGAAGTCCTTGAGCGGCAGCGTGATTTTGGAGGCGAATGTCATCAGCTCTTCATCGGCTACGCCCTGCCTGATCTGCAGCGTCTTGATTTTCCTGAAATGAAAGAGGCGTCCCAATTCCCGATGGATCTTCTCCTCTTCCCAGAAGCGATCATCCAGGAACAAGGAGCGCGGCGTGAAGCTCAAGGCGATGGGATTCAGGAAGGGGAAGATGAGTGCGATGCTTTTTTTGACCTCCTCGACCGATCGTATGAACGCCGGGTGGTCCATGCTGTAAATGGTGGCGTTCTTGAAACACACCTTAAGGTTGCGTAAGAAATCAATCAGCCGCTGATCTCGATCGGCCTCTCGGTGAGCATTCGCCTGGTTATCCTCCACCATTCCCCTGTCCTATGCCGCGAATCTCACTTCAGTTTTCGATATATTTGTGGGCGGTCTTTCCTGACTCTTAGGGCTCCAGTTTCAAACACACTTTGTTCGTACCCAGCCATTGGGCATGTTCGGCGAGCTTCCTGGCGCGCTCGACCAGGCTCATCGTGGTGTCCGTGATTTGGGCGAGCGTGGCGCCTATGGACACGGTCGATCTGATCAAGGCCTCATCTTCACGGAGGGTGGATTTTTCCACCAAAAGTCGAAGCTTGTTGGCGATCATATCCAATCTATCTTCGTTCACATTCAGCAGCACGGCGAGAAGCTCGCTCACGTTCCATCGGCCGACCACTTCGAAGAATCGAATATTATTGGTAATGGTCCGAGAGACCATTTTAATGACTTTGTCACCCACCACGTTTCCGTAGGCGTCGGTGATGTCTTCGAACCGGTCAATGGTGATAAAAAGCACGCCGAAGGACATCCGATAGCGCTTCATTTCGTCCAGGCGTGAGCTGACATGCATCTCGAGATACCTTCGGTTTCCCAGAGATATCAAGGGATCCAGCAGGCCCATCCGGTGCAGGATCTCTCCCCGATGAGGGACCGACAGCTTGGGTGATTTTTCCTGAAACGTCTCCAGAGCCGCGATGATTTCCCCCTTTTGGTTGCGGATGGGGATGATGCGCATCTGGACCGGGAAGCGATACCCCTCTTTGTGATGAAGATAAGCTTCGAGGTCCTGCACCTTTCCGTCTTTTAAAACCTGCGCCACCGGGCAACTGGATCGGCAGGGCCTTATCTCGGAGACGTCCAGATCGAGGAGTACGTTCTTCATGCACGGTTTTCCCAATACTTCTGTCAATGAATGCCCGGTGAGTTGTAAGGAAGCGGGATTGGCGTACAGGACGCGCAGGTTCGGATCCAGAAGATTGATCCCTTCCTGCAGATTGTTCAGCAGCATGTCATAGAAACTGTCGGCAGGACTCTCTTTCAATGGGGATGCAACGTCCTTAGACATGTGATTGGCCTCTTTTCCTCATTTATCGGCTCATTATATATTGAGGTGCCGACCAAGTCAACGAACCCACCCGCTCCCGCCGCACCGCTCTTTTGCGCCCTCTCTCCCCATCCACCATCCCGATTTCACCGAGAGTCGAGGCAGGCTGGATCCCTTGACTTTTTGATGACCAATGGTTATAAAGGATCTATCCTTTAAGGGGAGAGTCATGGCGGGCAGACTTGGCGCAAAACTACGTCGGACAAGAGAAAGCCTGGGATTGACACAGGAGGACTTGGCCAAAGCGGTGGGGCTTTCCAGCGAGTTCATCTCCATGCTGGAAATAGGGAAACGCACACCCAGTTTGGAATCGCTGCGCAGGATTTCCGGGTTCCTGAAAAAAGATGTAGGCTATTTTGTGCAGGAACCGGAAGAGGATTTCCAAACCCTGCGGCGCGATAAAAAATTGAACCGGGAGGCATTGGCCGTGATCCGGCGTTTTGAGCGCTACTGCGAAGATTACCTCAAGCTGGAAAACCTGACCTCACGCCCGTCAGAGCCGGCGCCGCTGTATCAAAATGTGACCGCCCCGAGTCTGGCCCGCGAAGAGAGGAACCGACTCGGACTGGGCGATGAGCCAATCCGCGACTTGTTTGCATTGTTGGAGATCAGCGGCCTCAAGTTGCAGCGGCTTCCCATACCGGAGAAGGCCAAGCTGGCGGGCCTTTTCATTCATTTTGAAGCGGAACAGGCCGGCTTCGCGCTTATCGATGGCTCGCAGTCCTTGGGTGATCAGCTCATCATAGCGGCGCATGAATACGCACACTACCTCAAGGACCGCAACGCCGGTCCCATATTAGACAATCCGGACATCTTCATCGAGGAATATCTTCCCCTCTATCATCCGCGGGAAAAGTTCGCGCAGACATTTGCGCTGCAGTTTTTGGTCCCTCCTGAAAAACTCAATCATCTGATCCAGAAGGAAATTCATTCCCGTACCCTGCATTTCGAAGACGTGATATTCCTCAAACGCTATTTCGGTGTCAAAACGAGCACCATGCTGCTTATTTTGCACCGACGGGAATTGCTCCCGCCCCACCGGTACCATGAATACAGTGCCGTCGATTCCACCTCTTTCGAACGTTCTTTGTTCGGTGATGTGAGCGGAGAAGAAAAAGTCCCTAGAGGAAAAGCCAGGCCTATCGCGTCGGATCGGTATAAGATCCTGGGAGTTACGGCCTATCAAAAGATATCCCGGAAAAAGACCTGACATGGTGCCGTGATGGGTTTCGATGCGAGGCCGTCGTCGGGCCCTGCTCTTTAAAAATGCGGAAACCGCGTCAAAAAGACCTGTCCGGGATCGGCCGCGTCCATTTTGTACCCAGCCCTCGGGCGAAATACATCCGCATCTCCTTGAGATCCGGTAATGCGGTCCGTGTCGCGGTGCCTCGATCGGCATCTTTTTCCCAGGCCCTGGCCTTTGTCCTGCATAAACAAGACTGGATCAGGAAAAATCAAGCCCGGCTGCGGCATTGGGAAAAGAATCATCTGAAATCTTCTCAATCCATTATTCCCCTGTCCAACGGGG